>ERZ1292625.149-Hain-H41-01um-R1-149-length-116126-cov-47_pt1 | contig 116126 bp, 188 predicted proteins | sample MGYA00564400_ERZ1292625 | MGnify/ENA primary metagenome ERZ1292625 (study PRJEB36523, sample SAMEA6512639) | groundwater metagenome | collected 2019-01-08 | study: AquaDiva: Metagenomics assemblies of 32 groundwater samples
ATCGCTCTGCGTTTGTTTCTGTGTGTCCGGATTGAGTTTCTCCAATCCCGAATCTCGCTGCTTTAGTGGCCCGCTGCCCTAACTCACAGCATTCTTCCGCGATGCATAACAGTAGATATTGCTCTTTTGTCATTTGTTTTGTAGTAAGCAAAGGACGACAAGATTTTGATTGGTTCGGGTTATTAATAATATAATGTAACCCAACCTAGCATTCGTCCTATACAGTCTATCTATAGATATAGAAAAATGCGCCGTCGAAGTAAACGTCGTGCGCTACGTTACCTAGTATGATATACTTTGTCCTATCGGCCCTCTTGAATATGTCGGCATCGGATAACTTAAGCGTTCCAACTACAACGCCTGAGCCCTTAATTCTAATCTCTATTCTTGTCATTTTAAATTAACTAGTCCATCTGTTCCAAAGATTTTCAATCTTAACATTCTTACGCTCCGCATAGCGAATGCAGTTCGCGGTGCCGCCCTTAGATCCATCCCACAGGGCGAGCAACAAATCACAACGATCAACCATCCACTCGTTACGCAGTTGCATCGTGCTCGCACCGTTATAAGAGTTACTTACGAATACAAGCTCACTACAATGCCCTATCAAAATTGTGTATCTTTTGATTGATTCTGTTGGCCACTTTCTTTCATAGCCCGGAAAGGGTACCGCCGCTGTGAAAGGTATTTTCAGTCTAATAGCGGCCGCAGCTAGCGCCTGATCCCATCCCAACGCCATGCCAGATATAACACTAACTGGTTTATATGGTTTATACAGCGTTAGCCAGTCTATAGCAAGCGTCGTAAGATTTTCTGCCGTGTAGTCGTCATACCCGCCAAGCTTCGGTGGCCGATGCCCAGTGCCTGCTACTACATTAGTCATCTGATACATCCACGCTATCCCAATCTATGTCGGCGACATGAACTTTCATTAAAGATTCAAATTCTTGATCTTCTAATATTTCGTCGACGCTCGGTATCGGAAATCCAAATGATAGCTTGGAGCCGTACTTGGTAAAGAACCGTTTAAGTGTTGCGAATTCATCCTCTGAAATCGCGTGCGCGGTTATGGCCTGTAAGAAATCTTGTTTGGAATCGATGGTGTAATACTCGTTTGTGCCATAGTACATTTCTATTGGCCAGTGTACTTGATCAAGTTTAACTATCGTTGCATCCCATTCTGCTCGGGGCATGATTTCGAAGCCCTCAACCTCAAACTCGTCGGCCCACCAAGTGGTATCAATTTTAACTAAAACTAGTGGTTGTTTGTTTTCCATTTTCTATTACTCTGTGGACGACAGTAATTCTAGCGCTAGCTGTGTTTTTCCGTGCTCCACACCAAGATCATAAATATCGTCCCACTCTTTTTCAGATATCCAAACCATGCCTTCTATATCATCATAGTCTGGAAGTGGTTTGGCGGCGTGAAATTGTAGTATCTGAAGTTGTTTTTCTGTCATGTCTTACCACGTCGTTAACTACATAAGGCTATAACGCGTATAATTAGTACGCATATTGCTACAACCATACACCCACACAAGATTAGAAAAAGGAATCCAAACGCGCTGTTAACCGCATCGCTGTTTTCTCCAAAAGTGTATCGATAAATATCGATCCAATCTTCTTTAATGCGCTCCCAAGTGCTCATTTCACTGCGGCTCTTGTAGGGTTTCATTTGTATCCGTCCTTAAGCTTGTTTGGTGTCACTATTTGCCCATACTTCCAATGTTGGACCGTTTGAACGTGATCCTTTCGCGCGAACTTACCGACACACCGACGAAACGCGCCGTATGTAAAAGCGTGCGCCGTGCGAACAACGTAACCTTCCGCAAACTTTTCATGGCCGGGTTTCCACAAGGCTCTAATTAGATATTCGTTGTAAACTCCGTCGTAAAGAACAGGTACTGGTGTGATGCCAAAGAGATCGAACCACTCCAGCGTTTCATCCCACGACAAGCATTTGTTAAGTTCGTTCCAAATAGAGAATCCATAAACATATGAGTCTAGATTTGTGTACTCTACAGAATGCGTAGCGTAAACATTCTCTACACAAATTCTCCATCCAGTTGGAATGTCGTGCTTGATCTTTGCCCAGAAATTCTTTGCCCACGTTTGTGATTCGTGGTTAGTGCTCTCTGTGCTACGCGCATGGTATGCGTCTTTATAAAAGCTAGTATTTTCTCCATCGAGTTTTTCTGTTACGATCACACGAGCGCCCATAAAAGATGCAATGGAAGTCATTGCTCTGTCGTCCCCATGCATCCCTTCAGACCACGGTAAGTGGTGTGTTCTAGGATACTTAACTAAGCTAGTAAAATCCTCTAAGTGGCCTTTAAGCGCTTTTTGTACCGACTCATCGTAGAATAGTTCACCCCTCAGCCTATAACCGTTAAGCTCAATATTACCCCATTTATCGTACACAACGTCCGAATACATGTGCGGTGGGAGAATCGGCCGCGTAATTTTACAAGCGGTACGGAGAGCAGCTACCGATATATCTGTTTGCTCACACAAAATGTGATGCAACGCGCATACCGACGCGCCATTGTCTAGATAGTAGCCGCCATCATCCCACAGTCGGCGTTCCAAGATGTGATGTGCGTCTTTAGCGGGCGTTTTACAAATCACGCATTGGTGATTGTCACGCTCGAACACAGCCGACCGAAACTGATCTCTAGTTAATAGATTGTGTGTCATAATGAGTTAGGAAGGCGCGACAAAAATGAGCTGGATGTTTACGTGTGCTATCCACTACACTACCCGACCTTGCGGTCGGAGGCCGATTTGAACGACCCCTACGATCTCCATAAGATGTAATCCCGCTCAGCATTCGCGCCTAACTATTTTAGTTTACCGATGATACCGCTACATTCCTATTAACCCAATCTCCGCTAGCGATCTTTGCTACCTTGTCTAGTGACGCAGAATCGACCGCAATATAAGCCACAGCCCCATCAATTCCTTCAAGACTAATAGCCTGCCTTCGATAAAAATTCGGATGGCCCTCAATCCAGTCAAGCTCTTGTAGAAGATCGTCTTCAACTTCGAGTACCTCTCCGACTACTGATGTATCGCCGCCTTCTATAAGACCGGGGAATGGGCCAAAATCAAGCAACGTATACTTTGGCTCAGTTCTAAAGATGCCGCGGTTAACGCACTTTGAAATTACGTGCGCTCTAACTTCGCCAGTACGTAGCGTACCGTACACAAACACTAGCGTTGACATTGCGGTGTTCCTTCTGAAGTCGATATCACTTGAACATTACCATACAGAGCAACCCACGTTAAGTCGTCTGTATAAAACGTCACCGGGCCGCCTAAAGCGCACGCCACAGGGTTATGTGTAGTCCATTTATTTACTACGGCACCCGCGACAGAGAAGTATGTAACCTCATTGTGAGCTTCTCTGACCACATGCGTTCCACACCCAGCGCAGAATGAAAAAAACCACAGCAGGGAAAGTAAGAACCATCGTCTGTAGCGCTTCATTTTTTCTTTTCCTCTCATGATAGTATCGACGGCTGCGAGCCCTTGATTTTTCAACATCTTTCCAGTACACAGATTTCCCTAGCGACCTAGATAATTCTATGTTTTCGTGATACTTTTTTCTGCCGTGCTCTCTGTGCCACGCTAGCACCTTTTCTAGATTTTTAGCCTTCCATGCATAGACTACAAAGTTTGAGCATGTTTTGCAGTATGAGTGTATGCCATCGGCGTGCTTGCGATTCTTGTAAAAGAACTTAATCAGCCTAACTCGGCCGCATTTTGCACATCTCTTCTTTTTTGGTTGGCACATTGGTATGTTGTGAGCACGACAAGTTGTTGACCAGATTCTGCATCCAAAATAAATGTAATCTAGTTGGCATTCGTGCGCTACGGAAGCGGTAGGATTCGAACCCACACGGCCCCTTTCGGAGTCGGACAGTTTTCAGGACTGCTGTACTCACCAATGTACGGCGCTTCCAAATGGCAACAAGTAATCTTACACATCTTACATTGACATTGTAATGTGTAATGCATTTGCCGGTGTTACTTTAAATCTTTACTCGTTCAATCTCGCTAACCCAATAATCCGAGCCATCCTTAGCTTCAATGAAGCCCGCGATAACGTCAAACACACTATCCGAGAAGCCGCCGATGTTCATTGTAGCCGCATCGTCCGGCGCCTGCATGGTGTCGTTGGGTGACAAGTCGACGCAAATCATCTTAGCGTTCGGACGAGCGCGTTTAAAGATCTCCCATTGCTTTTTAGTAGCCGTCGGATCTGAGTATGTCCTACGAGCCCACTTCCCAAGCCGACCGCGATCGAACCATGATTCGTTGTCTGAGATCATGATAACTACATCACTGCGAGACGTATCTGGCCTTGTAGTTTTATTCAGATACTCAATGGCTGCCTGACATGCTGTCCCGCCTCTAACATGACGAACGATAGCTTGCGCGTTTGTCATAATAGAATCAAACGGGTTTAGCTGTATGTCGGGCCGGGCCTCAGTATTAAACGGCAAGATCATTGCATGCTTGTTTTTCCGAAGGATTGCTGCCCCCATCATAGCCGCAACTCCAACGCATGTAGTGGCGGTTGTAGCAGTTCCTCTGTAGCCCGTAACTGGTGCAGTCATGGAACCAGAGATGTCGATTAACACGTAAACGTTTCCAGCAATCGTTGGAATGTTTTCTGTTGCAATCTCCATCGCTGACTGCAAGGCGTTCTTAAGTTCAATCGGTACGTCCGCGTCTACGGAGGAAAACGCTGTTAGCAACTGATATGGAAACACTCCACTCTTGCGAACCTCATCGGCGTCCCTTAGCTTATCGGCGAGCTGGCGCACTACTTCCTTGCTCGTGAAAACACCATGTCGGGCAAACGTATTGAGATTCATTCTCAACGTCGCCCAATTAACACTAAGGGCAAGTGACACCCACTGCGCATTTGTCAGGTCTTGGGATGCAAGAAATTGAAACGGCAGGTCAGGCATTTCACCATATCCGTTTTTAAACAACTCAAATTGCTTTACTACCGCTGGAAGATCTTCAAACTCAAACGGCTTATGGATCAAATAAGCATAGAGTGCATCTTTTTCTTTGTTATTTGGCTTCGGATGCACCATTTTAATTACGTCGGCTAGAGACGGGTCATTTCCTATGCTGTTTCTAAAGATATAATTGCCAGAGTTAACATCAAACCATCGACGAACCGCGCGTCGAGGAACAGTTCCCAACGACTTTCTGCCAACTTGTCCACTACGCATGATTTGCATGAAGTTGCGAATCATTTTACCATTAGTAATAACAGTTTCGAAAGCTCGCTCGAACAGCTCAGTCCTCCCGGTAGTAGTAAGCCACGCCGTCAATAGAGCAGGCATGTCCTTCATTCGGCCGACGCTGCGAGAGTAAATAGCTACTTTAGCTACGAAGCGTGGATCTACTTTTTTAGCGAGAGCTAAAATGCTATCTAGCTGAGTGTCGGCGCCAACATAAAATGTGTTATTCAAGCAACCGGTGGCTGCTAGCTGCGCCAACGCATGCTTGTCTTCCATTGCATACGCCGGAGCGTTAGCGTTGTTGATAGTGTTTGCGGGCACTATGCGCGCCCCACGAGCGGCTGAACCAAAGATGTTCTTGTTTGCCATTACTTATACACTTTCCCTAATGATTGACTTGGTTCTGTCATCTATGCTTAGTATCCCTGCGGATACTAGTTTTTGTAGGTTCTCATTACTGATATTTTCTGTAATCTTTACCTCGCCATGGTCAAAGTGAGAAAGTTCGTCTGCCATAAATACACCCAAAAACAACTTATCTGATGGCCTACTTACGATCCCAAACTTTATCATATACTCTGACGGCGGATCTAAGATCTTAAGCCGTGGAGTGTCTGATCCAAGTAGTACGGCCGCCCGGCGCGAGAGGATCGACCGCCCGTTTCCTTCCTGCCGAACTTCCTCAAGATAGCAATCGACTGCGTTTATTTTTGCCATAAAATATTTTTTACCAATTTCAAACTTTTACGTTTCTTTGGTTTGAAACAATGTCCTAGTAAACAAATCTAACATTTTTTGGTTTGGAAAGAATACTCCTGTGTCAATTACCGTGCAGAAATGTTCTTTCTTTTTAGTAAAGATATCCGAGCCTATACCAGTTTCACTATCCCTCATCTCAAATCGAATAGCGTCTAGCACGGCTGTTATCCTATTCTCCCTTGTGGCCGCATCAATTCCGGCTATAAATCTATTACTTTCACTATTTAGTTGAATCAAATAATCATTTATGTTAATTGCGCTCATAGGGACATTTCTCTAATAACGGAAGTTTCTCCAATGTGGGCGCCGCCAACAAACACAGTAAGATTGTCCGAGATGTTCATCGACGTATGGCTGTGAGTGTGTCCGCACAATACGAAAATCATATGATCAGGATGTGCTTCAGCGAAATGCTTAAGCATGCTGCCCATTATTGAGCATGAATAAAATGGTAGGAAATCCTCTCCACTTGGTTTGCCGTTAAACAACGCGGCTTCTGGGAACGGCGGTACGTGCGTTGCGACTAAAATAGTTTTAACACGTTCAGCGGCCGCTACAATCTTGTCCTCTATTTGGCGTGTGGCATTAGACGCCAAATCATACATCACATTAAACTTGTTCTTACCGGCAAAATCGTAGTTTGATCTGAAGTCCACTAGCTGGGCGGTGGATCGCGCGCCTTTACCGCTTAGTCCGTCATAAAAGCCATCGTGTCCTACTAGTGCAAGTCCGCCAATAGAAGTGTCACGAAGAATCGTTGGCTCCGCGGACTCTGTAAGGTAATGAAGCAGCTTGTTGTCTTTGTCGGCCGAGGCGCTAATGGATTGTGAGAACTCAGACGTTGTGTTGTAATAATCATGGTTCCCAAGCACAAAGTATATATCTTTTTTGACGTCGTTCGCTAGACGAGCCAGATGCTTAGATGCATATGGGCCGTCGCAGATGTCTCCGGTGACGATAAGCGCGGAGAAATCCTTCGCCTTTAGCCTAGTTACAAACTGCCCATAGTTGAAATTTGGAAGGTAATCGAAGTGTGGATCGGAAACATGAATTAAGTTAAGTCGTTTATTTCTCATACGTTAGTCTTCTTTCTCTCTGACGCCTGTAAACTCCCTAGAGAACTTCAGATGCGACTTATACTTATCCCGCATTAGATGATCGATTGGTTCCTTTGGCGGTATAGTTTTGAGGCCCTTAAGCCCTTGAACGTAGGCTGTTACGTTTCTACCTGCCCCAGTATACCCACGAATTGTTCTTCTAACCCCCTTGGGATCAGTGAATCTAATTCTATACACTTTTCCTCTAAGCTCATAGTCGTATGCTATTTTTTTTGCTTCATCTACTGTGAAGCTTCCGCGCACAGGACTACTAGAGATCTCGAAATAAACTCTCTGTGCGTTAACAATACGCCGCCGAGCTTTTTGCGCCTCGTCAAGAATTACGAATGTTCTCACCGCCTTGCGCTTCCAATTCGATCTCTTGTTGGGCATCGTGTGTACCTCAGTACTAACTTTTACTAAGCATTTTTGCTATGAACGCGCTATCGTTAAAAAGAATGTCTAACGCTATCCTGTCATTAGTCCTACGCGTGACTATCATATCCTTCTTCGCGTTAAGTGTATCCCACACAACGCGCCAAGCACTGTACTCGGTAGTTCTCCAGCCAGCTTTAATAAGCCAATTTAAAGTATCTAGCCTTACAAACTTTCCAGCTTCGTTTAGCGCGCCGATAGAGTATTCTTCACGCGTGATGGAGCAGGGAGAGCATCTAAACTTGCGTGATTCAACGTCATAGCTGTCTTGAGTCCTGAAGTTTACTTTGTGTAGCGTAATAACAGGGCAAAATAGGTCGATTAAATCTTCTACTGTTTCACTCATACTTACCTCTTGAAATAGTTTTCTGGAATGTCCACTGTTTGGCCGCGCTTGTGGCGTTTCCACCACTTGCGAAGTGGCTTAGTGGCATAGTCCTTAAACAACCCATCCGCCTCTAGTGCCTGACAAAGAATACTTAGTAGCTTTGTAGTATGCTCGACGTGAAAGCACATTTCACCTCTATGCATAGGCTTAGATGAGATGTTAGTAAGCATTTCAGTAGTCATTAGCCTTCTCCGTCCTGACAGGGATCATCAGATAATTGTACATTTACAGTAGGATGCGCGGTAGCTCTGTTAATTTCATTGCGCGCGAAAACATTCCGCGCTCGTGTGATGTACTCCAGCGGGGATTGTCTAGATGCTCTATCTAGTATCACACACTTCACAAGCGTATCTTTAAATGCTAGGTTGAACATTCTATCTAGGTCCTGTGCTGCATAACGCTCATCGGCATACGCGATCGTTACAACGGACTTAAAACCACGAGCTATGCAAACTTTTTCGTACAAGCATCTAGATGTCGGTTTAATGGTCACCCGTACTCGGGGCTCCGGCCCTTCTCTCCGAACCATTATATCATAGTTAAACTGTTTACTGTCGCGGAGCGGTAGTATGAGTATAGATCCGTTAGCTACGCTGTGAGGCAAAGACCCAGAGGATGGGAACAGCTTAAACAAAATTGCTGAAACTAAACTGATACCGTCAAAGCTTACTTCAACTTCTCCAGTTACATACTTAGTAAGATTGATTTCAGACATGCCTACTTAGCCTCCAAATAATTACGCAACTGTTTTAGTTTTCTCTTGTGCTTTTTATTCTTGCGTGGCGTTTCCGCCACCGCCCGCCAAATAGGATCGTAGTTGTCATCTTTAATAGCTACTTGGAGGGCTTGTAGTTCTTGCGTAGTATGTATCTCTTGATCAAAATCATCTCCGGCCGAGGCTGAGTGGTCTATGAAGAAACCTTCGCACCGATCTATGTGCTTGTCGATAAGTAAATCCAATGCCAACTCCAATGCTTTCTTTTTCATTATGCTTGGTGCACTCGGTGCGTTCGTATAAACAGCGCGTTCCAAAGAACGTGTGCATCATACTTATCTGGTCTTTCTACCGTGACACCGCATGATTTACAATGAACGCGCCATACTTTGCCCTTCTCTAAGCTGGCGGAGCCGCAAAGCCCCATGTTTACTCCTATTGACACGCTGTCGCATGAGAAACATCTACTAATGTCAGTGCCGCTGATGGCCGACGCTATTGGCGCAACAGTATCTGGGAACATCCGCCTCGATTGGCGTTGAATTGGAATGATATTGCGTTTGGTTGCTTCAGTAAACAGCTTAATCAGCGCCGAATCCTCTCTAAGCACATGCTCCCATTCCTGCATGGAGTAGTGGGTATAATCTGGCAATTGAAAGAGTGTACTAAACTTTGCTGTGGCTTTTTTAATAGCGTTAATAATATGAATATCATTCATATCGGTTGGATGAATGTATGATTTATCTGACCGCCGCCACATATCGTCAAGGGTATATTGGCTAGACACTTGAAAAGCCTCCTAAAATTGCGCTTACTAGCAGATCTTCATCTAGAACGTCAGCGGACGCCGGTTTACCAGTTTTCCGCGCCACAATTTTCCGCTCGATTGTGTCCGGAGAATCCTTTCTGAAGTCTATGAGAGGAAAATCAGCAGTGTCGAGTAGTTCATTGTCATCCGCATATAAATGTTCCCCGCTATACGTTAGCGCCAGAAGCACTCTGAGTTTATCATTCTCAATTAATGCTTCTTTAAGCTTCTGCGTGCGCGTCTTGCTCATGTTGTATGGCATCCCTCACTAATTTAGTTAGAGCCTCTAGTTTGTCGATTAGCTGATCTAGTGCCTTCATTTTGCATGTGTGTACATCGGTTGAAGTTCGCACATCGTCAGTGACCCACACTTCAGCCGCGCAATGCAAGTCTGCTGTTCCGGTTTCAGTGTCATGTGTGATCGAAACGTCACAGAACAGGTCACTATCTACTATTTCTTTATAGTATGTAGTTTGTGTGCCGTCAGTGTCTATCTCCCATCCACCCTCGATCTCGTAATTTTCAATGTCATTCATGTTGATTTTTATTACATCTCTCTAGTTCCGAAATCGTTCGGTTCAGGGTTTCTTGAATCTTTATGTTTAGATCTTCCACTGCTTTAAGGTTAGTGGCCAGCGCATAGTTTTCGGCTTCTAGATAGTTTACACGCTTAGTCAAAAAATAGTTGACATTGCGCTTTTCTTCTAGCTCTACTTCTTGCGCTTCAGCTTCTTTTAGTAGCTCTACTAACTTACGAGCCTGTTCTCTAGTCAGGAGAACTACTCCTTCTTCTTTTTCTTCTGGAGCCACATCAGGCGGCGGCGGAATCTCAAACGGATACTCCCTAGTATTGGAGGGCGGCATCCAACTTGGGTACTGGTAGATTTTAGCTTCATTTTCCATTACCTCTTCCCATGTTGGAACTACGTCTGTAGGCTTGCTCGGCCGCGCTTGTGCGGCGGCGGCAAACACCAACGCACCAATGATAGCTATAGTTAAGATAGTGTTAGCAGCTTTAACCAACATAATGCCTCCTGCCTAACTAAAGAGTAAGTTGAAGCTCTAGAGCATCACCTACCCATTTTACCGCCAATTCTTCCGACTCTGTGGCTTTCTGCAAAGTCATTTCTTTGTCGGCTCCAGTCTGAAACTTAGCTGCCGCTCGGAGAGCTATAGACTCCTGATATAGTTGGTCGCTGTCTTCAAATAGACCGCGAATCTCATCTTCAATGGAGTCTGTTATTGTTATATTCATGGCAAGCTCTTCACTTTCACTGCTACCCACCTGTTCTTCTCGCTTCTCAGGTAGCCTAGTTTGTTGCTGTGCGCCCATTGCGCAAAGCTATCGGCTTGTGATTGTAACCCGAATACAAAGAAGTATACAGTTTTGACTGCAACTATTTTAGTACATCGAAGTTTTTTGGCGATCGTAGCTACATCATCGATGGACATTAGCATAAACCTCCTAATCATTCGGGTTACAAGGCCACTACGCGGCTTCCTGTTGCAATCGTGCGCGTTCCTTTTGCGCGCCTACGCCAACTCCAAACTTACGGTCTAGCCGAGCGATTTGGGCGGCCGACGAACGCACATCTCGCGCCTCTTGCCGCGCCTCGGCTTCTTTCCGTTTCTGATACTGTGTCTTCATTGAAGTTTACCTCTCTGACTGTGTTTACCGAATCGTGCCAGACTGGAATCGAACCAGTATACGCGGCGATTCAACCGTGAGTATCCAATGTCTCAACTGGCACTATAAGCTATGTTATAATCGTGGCTGGGATTCGATGTAGTCGAGCCGCTGGATATAGAGTAGGTATAATCTCATACACGTCAGAGTCACCTTGATTGATGCTGACTCGCTTAGCGGGCCATAGCTCGCCTTCCTCGGAGACCAGCACCACTTTCTGTGATTTGTCTGTTACTTTAGACAATTCAGCTTCCAATTCTCCTACAGTCATGTGTCATTTCCTTGTTGGCGAAATAAAAACCTTTGCGACGCGCTATTGCCGAGTGGCTCATCGGCTACCTCCAATTAGATGGCCTAGGAGCCTCTTCCTGCTCGTCAAACTCGTGCGGATTATCTAGCTTATATTTATTAATGGCGTACTGACATGCTACTGCGGAGCTTATTAATGCTACACTAGCAATGGACGCCGCCACGCCAAATAATCCAAACCCAACCCCGGCCCCAGAGACCTGCTCTATATCATTTATCACAACGTTTGGGCTATTTGCAGACGCGTATAATGATAACGACGCCACAACCCCAGTAATTATGCCACAGATTATCGCAAGCGGCCTCCATGCGACCACGCCAGTATATGCTTCATCGTGTGTATATTTCATAGTGGTTCTCAGTTTGGTTTGTAACTACCTTTTTCGGCCACATACACACCACTTTGACACAAAGCGCGTTGCATCGACCTCGTAGCTGGTTGGCTTTGGCCCCAACGCGGCCATAAGATTAGTTTCCCCGCCGTTATGTCTATGTGGATGTATGGCGCTAAAAATCATGTACATGAACCGACGAACATCGTATTGCGTAGAGCCGATGGTCACAACGTTTCGGTAGTCTTCCAGCCCTATGAACGCTCGGCGTAAAAACTCAAGGCCGTCGTGATCGGGGTATACGTTAATGTCAAACGCTATCGCGCCTTCGGTAGCGGACGTTCTGATGTATGGGCCGTTCCACTGCACAAATATGTTCATTACTAGCATCCCTTGTAATTCATTATTTGCCTGAGCGTATGCACTGGCTCAACCAAGTCTGTCTGATCGGCCATCACTTGGTCAATATCCTTATATGACGCAGATATTTCATCCACTAACGCCGCTCCCTTATTCTTTAGCCAAGTCTTACCTTCCATGCTTTTTGCTAAATCCGCGAATGTAAACTGTTTTTTGGCCTGAGTGCGCGACATGCGCCGACCCGCGCCATGCGAGCACGAGTGATACGACTGGGGCTCTCCCAACCCTCGCACGATATACGACCTAGTTCCCATGGACCCCGGAATGATCCCCATTTTACCTTTGGACGCATCAATCGCTCCCTTACGAGTCACATAGATCATGTGGCCGTCATGCTCTTCTAGACTTGTGTAGTTGTGATGGCAGTTAATAACTTCCATCACATTTCTGCCGTAATCACGTCCGTTTCCAGTGGGAAAGCACTTTTGGATTTGATCTACGGCCGCAGCGAGCATTACCTGCCGATTAGTATAGGCGAAATCTTGAAGCACAAACAGATCACGCATATAGTGAATGAATCCGTCTGTGTTTTCCTCAAAATACGCCAGATCTCTATCTTCTAGCATTATTCCTTGTTCGGCGCATACAATCTGTGCTTGCTTAATATGTCGAGTAGCCAACATATTGCCGATTCCACGGGACCCAGAGTGCAGCACAAGCCATACGGCGTCATTTTCATCCAGACAAAGCTCAACGAAATGATTACCGCTCCCCAACGTACCCATCTGAGTGAGAATTTTCTCAGTCAATCGCTCATCGAGCTCGGTATAAAACTCGGCTTGATGCTGGGTCAGCCATATGCGCGCTACCTTAGTATTCGAACCGTGTCCTTTACCGACGCCAGCAGGGATTACCTCCTCAATGGAAATGAGAAGATCTTCAAGTGAATCTGGTAGGTCCGCGGCTGTTGCGTCAAAGCGTATCGCAGCCATTCCACAGCCGATATCCACGCCAACGGCCGCAGGGATAATAGCCCCATGTGTGCCGATCACAGACCCAACGGTGGACCCGATTCCCACATGAGCGTCTGGCATAAGAGCCACGCGTTCTACGCAAGAAAGAGACGCTGTTCTTTCGGCTTGCTCGATCGCACGCGGGTCTATATCACTCGCCCAATTGTATAGTTTGTTACTTACTTTAATCATACTTGAGCCACGACAACGCCGCGGCCATTATAATGTACTCTACAATAATGCATACTGCCGCCGCGCCAAAGAAATAAGCCGCCGCGGCGCCGACAGATAAACACGACACGGCGGTGATGTGCACCAGCAGAACCAGATCTTTATTTTCTTTTTTCATCCTAGTGGACCACGGCGGTTCCATATACGCCACAGCACGAACGGCCAATCCAAAATGACTCCAATCGTCAGTAACCCGCGAGCCCACCAACGATCCCAATCAGTGTACCGACCAAGGCCGTCGCCATATGGATCAAACCGAATTACGGCCCATACCCCCAACCCAATTGCGAGGTAAGCTACTAAAAACAACATGATTACTCCTTACGTAACTGTGTAATTCGCCACACTAGCCCAACAAATGCTACGGATATCAATAGTATAAGCACATATGGTTCCCCAATAAGGCGATCAATGCTGGCTGCTAAAATTGAAAATGCCACTAGTATTAAACAACAGAGTATTTCATACATTACCACACTCCACCGTAGTCGAACGCCACTACTCGATCCTTTAACCTACCGTAGCTTTTGCCATACGGCTCAGCGCTCGAATCACAACCCTGCCGTGCCTTATAGCGCGCTCTAGCTTCTTCTACCTCAAGGGGAGTTGGCTCGGGGGTAGTGGCACACCGCGGCATTACAATTATCAGTCCAAGAATTGACAGCCACACTGGACACAAGCCGGGATCTTTACATAGTCGCCAAAGGTGCACTTCTCGTAGGTTTACCAGCCACCCACGAACCCACCACGACAGGCCGAAACCGAATCTAGGAACTTTGATGGCCAGTGGGCCGAATAGTAGAACAGTTCTGTGACATCCATTTTGATCTAGTTCTAGCCACATAATGCTACCGCCGCCCGCCATACTTCGTATCAACGTAGTTATTAAACGCCCAGTACACCAGAACAATAGCAACTATAAGAAAAAGTCCGAGATCACTGTCTATGTTGAAATCCATACTTCTACCTTTCCTTAAACAACCTTTTCAGTTGTCGGCGACTCATTTGATGGGTGGATTTGTCATTCGACAATCCAAGCGCCTTCAGCTCGCTCTTTGAAAGCTGCCGCTTGCCGATGCGAATCATGGCTGCCAGAATGCTGGTGCGATGGAACACGTAATTGCGGCCGTGGATTTCCACAGTCTCATCCCACTCACGCTTACAGCCAACCGTGAACCAAGAAAAATCGGCGGGCGCTTGCTGATGCCAATACGTGCGACGCGTCTGTCTGTGCTTCTCGGGGAAAGTGCGCTTGTACTCCGACAGATACCAGATGCCCTCGATCTTCGTGTAACGAGTAAGGTCGGTGGGGCCGTCCATGATGTTCGGATCGGGCTTGGGCGTCCACTTCGGCCGTGAGCCGGGATTCTTGCAAAGCAATCCAGTCTCTGGATGTACGTAAAGGGAGTCGTAATAGATCTCCATCGGCGTGCCGGAACCGCTAGACACCTCCATCACCTTGCCATCAACCATGATAGTCGTCAGGGTTACCATGTCTCGCAGATGCTCAAAGACGTGGTTGCCCGACATCGATCGCCGATCCAACGTCGTGCAGCACTCCGAATACACATCATCCCAAGGCGTGCCAACCTTGGATTCCAAGTAGCGTCGAAGCGGCGAGATCAGATCAGCGAGTTTTTTGGACGCACACCCATAGACCCGATGTCGCCCGGACGGAGCATGGTTGACCTCATCGGGAATGTCATTCTCGTCATCGAGGTCGATGGGTCGATACTTCTTAGCGGTCTTTTTGGTGGGAATGTAAGCTCCGCCGTGACGCGGCCGCTCGGTCAACACCTTGTTCATGTCGGAGCGCAACGAACGTCCTCCATTCAGCCATTTTACAGGTTCTCGGTCAATTCTTCAATCAGAAATACCGCATCGATGTGGTCAAGTTGAATCCCAGATGTTCCCCAGTCATTGAAGTTCAGCCCATAATGCTGTCGAGAGAAGCTACCCACAAACCAACTACCATAAATTCTGCACAAGTACGACCTCGTGTTAGGTATGATGTCTATGTTTTCGCAGGTCGTAGGAAATAGGATGATTTTACGCAGGTGTGGTAAGCTCATGGATGGTTTCTCTAGATTCATGGAGGATACCTACTAAATTAGTTGTCTTCTGCTCTGTGAAGAGTGTCTAGTCCACTCCAAAGTCTCGTTTCAATTGCAAGATAATCGCCTTCGTTGTTATTACCAGTACCAAACAATTCTGTTCTAAACTGTGGGTACTCCTTGATATACAGCGCCCGCATGCGGTCGTTGGCGGCGGTCGTGTTGGCTAGTCTATCGGCTAACTTCAGTATGCGGCCCAGCGGATTCTTTAGAAGCTCCGGCACTACAGAAAGATGGCGCTCATGTCGATTTCGACCGCGAATATCATTCGTCACCGACCGTACAATCTCAGCAACGTCTTCCCCAAACTGCCGTGCTACATCTCGATAGCTGATACCTGCGTCTTCGATGGTGTCGTGTAGCCACGCAGCTATGAGCAACTGGCCGCCAATTTTGTCGGCGATTTGTACTCCGGCTGCGAGAAGGGCGCTCTCCACCATTGATAAGTGGTAGAGATACGAGTAATCTCCGTACGTCTTGCGGCCCAACAACTCGTGCGCAAGCGCCACAGCTTCGCTGCGAAGTATTACGTTTTGTAGCAGGATGTCATAGTCGCGGAAATCTGCTGTCATGCGAATCATATGTACCTCAATTGAAATAGGATCTTGCGGGAGCATCTAGCCAGATGTCTGTCATTCTGATTTCACAAGCCTCAGTCTCGCCGGGACAATGCTCTTGCGAATCTTCCAACCCAGCCCCTACGCCGTAGCCGGACCAGCCGTGCCAAACTGTACCGTCCGGCTGAATCACGCGGGCGTACTGATACACATTGTCGTCTTTGATGAACGAGACCTCAATCCGAACGTCGTCTACTTCGAGAACACACAGCTTGTTGTTCTTGCGAAACTCATCAGCGTTGAGATAACGCCCGCTTTCGTACGTGTCAAACTCTTCAGGCAGCAGATCCACTACCAGATCTACTACGTTGAGCTTCGTAAAACCACGGTGGACGCGGACGTCGGATTGCTTGTATAGCGTAACGTAGATCGGACCGTCGCCAAGGATGACGTGACCACTCGGCCAGTCCTGACCCTCCGTCACAGATCCCGTGATTGCGTATTTCGCAAAGCCCGGCCACACGCCCGGAGTCCCGAACGTGTTGCCGTCGGGTGTGATCGTAGCGTCGCTTCGATCTTCTATCCGCGTACCGTTTCTGTAGGCGTAGCCTCCGTAATCACTGTATGCCATGATTTATTGTCCTTCAAGTTACACAATCAGTTGCTACAATTTTATCGGTGCTTATTTACAAGGTATAAGCCGACCGACATAATGCCTAACCCGGCTCCAACGAGTGCAAACTCGATCGGGTGGGTATATACGGCCACCCCCATAAGGACGACTGAAGGAAGTACAACGAGTGTACATCCTAGAAAATACAAAATGTCGTGTATCATTATTAATGACCTCGTTCTATCCTACTTAAGCCCAGATCGAACCCGGTCTGCCGAAATTGATTTCCTAGGTCCCACAGAAAATCTTCCCCCGCTTTGAGGGCCTTCTGTTCTGTTTCAGCAGAAAGTATAGATCTAATGATAGTTGCGCCGTCACGAGAGATAGTAAGTTCCCAAAGGCAGTTGTCAGGCAGACCGGTTAGCGGCGATATTATGACAACTCCCACTCTGTCGCCTATTCGGATGCCTGAGCTTGTGCTGAAACAAGAGCATACGCCCGGTACTGGATTTTTTAATTCAATCCACTGAATCTTGTATATAGGGCTGTCCATAATGATTCCTTAGTGTTTCGCGATGTTAATAGCGTCACCTAGCATCTGTGATACTCTTCCCGGAGAGAATTCCACGTCGCCTATGAAGTAGGATGCACCTTGAGACATCTTAGTAACGAAATCCAACAACCATGTAAGCCCTTTTTCGTTACATTCAACAAAGACGCTAATATACACCTGATCACTAGGCGACATGTCCGACAGCAGCACACGATCCCCGCTGTTGCTTATTGAAAGTTTATATTGCATAGTATCTCTCTGCTTATGGCTGTATTGTGGTGCTGTAGTGAAACTATAACTTCACTTCGGATGGAATATCAGAGTGTAGTCGAGTCCCTCATTGAATGTGTGGACCTCATCTGGGTCACAAATCGCCCGCCAATCGTCGACAGCCATTAGACGCTCGTCCCCAAAGGAAGGGGAATCATACATACCGGGGACGTAGTGAACTTGATACGCTTGTTTGTGTGCCGATATAATTGTTCTAATGTCTACGTTACTGAAGTGTTCCAGTAACCCGTGGCTATACACCACATCTTGGCGGAAGAGAGTAGGACGTAGCGCGTCGTGTTTTGATACGAACAGTGATCCTCTACCATGGGGAGAATGTGCGTGCATACTAGCTATAGCTAGCATATCTTCGTCAATGTCAGTAGCCATGAATCGAGCACAGTCCCTAGAGCAAACATCAGCCAGAATTCTAGAAATTGTGGCCATTCCACAACCTAGTTCGCAGCATGACATAGGAAGTATGTCATCAGAGATTTCTGACTCCTGTCCGTTTTCACAGACATTCAGTATCTTTCGTAGAAACGGCGCGTATCGAATCTTACAATACTCTTTGTATCCAACGTAGTTGTGCGCCCGCGTGCCATAGAAATCAGACCATTTGCTCATTATGTGCAGCCTCAATTACTTCAGTAAGCCGAGCTTGAAAATTGAGAATGTCGTAAAACGCTTTCTCCTGCTCTAGAGACTTCATTCGATGCCACTCTTTTTTGCCACAGGCCGTACACGCTACTATTACATACCTGAAAAAGTCGTGTCGGCCGAAGGCTTTGTGCCACGCCATCGTGTGTTTATATTTGTTCCTGTGGCAGAAATTCTTGTCTTTCTTATTGCGCTTCTTGCTCTTCTTGGGTTCGGTTGTAAGAGGATCACCAATGCTTCTGTTATTCCGGGTTGTTTCCATTACGTACTTAGTCCCACACTTTGCGAGAACTTCTTCGCTTGAACTTCAACGGCGTCATAGAATCCAATAACTTTGCCGCCGCCCGCCAACCGAGAAATTGGAAAGTATCTTGTACCAGATTCTTCGATCACCTGAAGCTGTTCATTCCCACATGACGTGTGTGATACAGTCACAACGTAACCAGCTTTTTCCAGTAGTTCAACGTACATACGCTCTCCGTGCCCGGTAGTCGTCGATTAGCGCCTCTGCGGTTGCACTACTGCGCTCTAATAGTTTTATTTCGTCCCTGTCGCCCCTTAAGCACGTCAGACACTCGCAACGATCGGCCCATCGGTTATGCGGCTGTACGGCCGACTCCTGCGGCGTACCGCTTTCCCACCTCATGTGCATTCTTTGCACGTATTTGAGTTGTACTTTGTAATCGCGGTTGTCATCGCGGCCATTACGATGATTTCGATTCCTAAACAAAAGTAAGAATATGATCGCCGCCACAAGCCATATTACTACTATGAGTTGCGTTTGATAGCCATCCATTAATGCTAATACCATGCCTACTCCTAGCGTCTGTCACAACGGGCGATCGATATGATTCAGGTGAATTGCAGACACAATAACTAATACGCCGCCGCACGCTGTCCACCCTACAACCACCCCGACCAGTAAACCTGCCCAGAACAACATGACTAGCCTCCGATGGCGCCGGGCCAAGTCATGGGCTCGGCCGCTACTTTCTTTTCCTCATCGAGTTTCTTTCGCAGTACGCTTACAACGTCAACGTATGACACTAGGCACGTGCCTTTCTCGTGCGACCATCCGTCGGCGTTTAAATAGCTTACTTCGTCCAACGCCTGCTCCAACGCTTGCACTGAAGTCATCGCATCCTCCTCATCGGTAGTGTGTGTGGTTACATTCCCACCAGCATTGAGTGGCCACTACTGGATTCGAACCAGTAACCAATGGATTATGAGTCCACTGCTCTAACCGTTGAGCTAAGTGGCCTTTGAACCCAATTATTTAAGTCCTTCCATAAGAGCAATCCCCAAGAAAAGCGACGCCATGCAGAAAATAGCCGTCGTCACTTGCCACGGGGCGAAGATAATCAAGCATACCCCAGCACAAATGAAAGGTGCGATTATTAGCGCGAGTCCTACCCAAGGCATCACATCTTCTGGTTTCATCTTTTCCTCTTTTTGTTTCGTTACTTAATCACTACTAGCAACACCGCCTGCAAGGATTGATCGACAGCGTGAAATCGCTGTCTCTAGTACTTCTAATGATTCTAATGAATAAACCTCAATTTCTATTTGGAATCCGTCGCGCTTAACGTTACGTCCGCACGAGCTTCCGATGGCCCCAGTACTGGTAAGTTCTTCCAGAACAATAGAAGCTCCGCCCGCGATACGTTTAGCGCCCACTCCCACGCCTCCGGCGCCCAGTCGTGCCACCATGCGCGTCGTTTGTTGCAGTTGCATCATCTGTGACCTCCATGCGGATTTTAAATAGAGCCAGTAAGGCGAGAACGCAGGCTCTGCCCCTGCGCTTGCTCAGTTATTCACGTAGCCGAGCAATGCCCTAAGTGCTTCTCGCGTTGCGCGGGCGTGGTAGCCCTACGCAAGTTTGTGTTTAATGTAGTATACCGCTACAATAATCGGAAGTATGGGAAGTAGAAGAAAAACGCCGCAAAATCCCAGTGACGGAAGCACTACGCCGACATATAGGTGATCTGCATTTACATAATATGGCTTGCTGTCACCGTAACCCGTGCGGACCATCCACTTTCCGCACACCAGCACTATGATGGCGGCAACAAGCCACGCTAGTACCGAAAACCAACCAATACTCATGTGGCACTCTCCGTATCTAGCTTGTCGTTGTAATCGTTGCGAATCTTGGACAAATTCCGAAGAATCTTGTCCAGTCGCTCAATCAGCTCACGATCAGAGTTCCACCGAATTCTTTCTTTCTTCGCGGCGGCCTCTTCCTCCGCTGCTGTCGTAGTTACATTCTCGGCGCGACCCTCAGCAAGACCGGCCTCGTACGAATCCCTCATCATAACCTGCACGCCCGTAACTGTTGTAGGCATTCGGGTTCTGCATGCGCACTGATTTGGCCATGAGTTTTCAATGGTCAGTGGGCGGCCGCACGCGCATCGAATAGGCTCAGCGCTAACAGGATCTGCCGCATAGAGTAGAGTCCGCATGCACACCTCATCCTTGCCAACCGTAGACGGTGCAATTGCCTTCCTGATAGCCACCATGGCCAATTCTACTGCTCGCGCCAGTGTGCAATGCATTGCTCCAACCGCCACGTCAACGTTTGAGTAATCCTGTAGGCCCTTGATTTTTTGCAGGGTGTGCAGAATGTTTTCGTATGACCCCCAGTTACGACCATCGTATGCTGTCATAACTGAAGAGTGTGACCCATACTTGATATCCACTACTACAGTATCCTTTGAGGCCCCATCACCTTTCCAGATCTCAACGGATGTTACACTTGAAGCGGTCATTGTGTTTCTCCTGCTGTGTGTCCTTAGTCTGTGGGTCTGTCTTTTCGATTGCTGGGCTAGAAGATGAAGATTTTGGCGGGCTTTCCGGGTTCTTCGAGCTGCGTCCAAGTGCCCCTCGTGTCATGATACTCGTGCGTCAGGCGGTGGTACTCGTCAAATCTATTGATTTGCATCTCCACTTGGCAGTTTCCGCGGCCCTCGGCTTCGTGCTCTTCCAAATACTCGCGCATTTCTGTTACGGTCGCCATCATGGGCCTCCTCACGCAGTTGTGTCATGCGAACGTTATGTCGATAAACCTCACACATAAGGCAGCAACAATACCAAACGTGCGGGCTCTCATTCCGCGGTTTGTACATGCTTCGATTAGCCTCCTTTGTTTTGCTGATCGAGCATGTAGTCTACAACTTTTTCGAATTCGGACAGAATTATCTCGCCCTCAATGGCGCGAAACACGGTGCCGTGTGCGTCCGGCGTAGGTGCTCTGTTTGCTCCACGTTTTTGCCACTCTACTCGTTGTTTCAGCCACGCGTTGAAATTTAAGATCTTTTCTTCCAGCGAAGTGTATAGCATGATAAGTTACCCCCAAGAATTACCAGCTCACAATGAAAAGCTGCTTTCCCATGTGCTCGCGCAGGAACGCTTCGATCTTTTCCCAGTCACCTGTGGAGTAGTTCGTGGTGTTTGGCAAAACGAATCCCGTACGAAGCGCGGCGATTAGCTCTTCCGTTACTTGTGGAAAATCCTCGCCGACTACCGTCTGAACGTGGTCAACCACATCCGGGATGTAGGTTCCAGCGTCATCGCATAGGGCGGCCTTGAGCCATGACACCTCCCCAACCCAGATTTGTGGAGTCCGAGCGATGCGTTCAAGCAGCTCTTCTGAGTCGTGTCTACTGGGCTGTGGCGCCCCGAACCCCGTAAAGTACTTGGATCCGAGCGCGTTGCAGGAGAACAGCTTCACATCATCCACGGTAACGCCGTTGTCTATCGCATGAATATACAAATCAGCAGACATTATTACCTCCACAAAACTAATTTAGTTGGCGGTCAAATTCATCCGCAGAGATGCCGCTCTGACGAAATATCGGTCAAATCGACCGCCAACAAGGTGATTCTCGCCGGAGGCACAGTCCACTTTCTAATGTGGGGCCGCAGCCCTGAGACATGCCAAGTCCCCAGCCTTTAATCCGGGTCTAAGTTTCACCAACAAACGCGAATAACGTACTCACCCGGCTCCAACAAGCCAGCATCACACATGTCGTTCAGAAGGCGTCCCGCCATATAGCTCTTTGCTCCCTCGCTATCACGAAAAGCCTGAATGTCTTGTATATCCCATTCGGTTTGGACGCCCTTAGCCACCTTAAATTCATGACTAGTATCGTTTCCAGACTCTGTGTCTTCCGCGAAGCTCCAATCATCTAGACCGTAGTGGCTTTGTACCAATTCTTCGATGTCGCTATAGTCTGCTGAAAATACTTCTATCTTCTTGATTGCCATTTCTATTACCTTTTGATTCTCAGATCAGAATCCTTGCGACTTCCACCGCGAACAAATTCTGTCTTTTCATTCTCATTACTCCAGTATACGGGGATGCGAACATCTCCCTCTACCCCCGGATAAGTGGTTGTGTGATTGCCCGTGTGTCCTTTTTCTTTTTCACACTGAAAAGACATCACACACACGGGGTCTTCGATGGTTGTTACCGACTTGCATTTTACAAACATATCTCGGTGTGTAGGACTCGAACCTACCCTGATTTACTCATAACTCGCACGTTACTGAAATGCTTTCTGTTTCAGCAAATTCAGACTAACGCGATATTACCGAGTTAATGTAAACCAGTACCAGATGCACACCGAAAATGGAACCTACCCGCCCTTGTTCTTCTGATCGGCCATATACTTCATGACCTTATCTTCGAAAAAGAACAGAATCGTTTCACCTTCCCTCACACGAACCATGGTTTCGTACTGTTCCGGTTTCGGGGGTGATGATATCGACTCTGTTTGCGCATCCACACGCCCTTTCAGCCACGCGTGGAAGTTGGCTACCTCATCTTGCGGGGTAGTTTCGACGCTCATCGCGTGATCCTACGTTCCCACAGCTTGTACTTGAAATTCTTCCACGAACTGCTCATCACGCCTCCTTGCGAGTACCAAACCACATGTCCTTGATGTGGTTGTTCCATTCGTTGGAGCCCGGAACCTCGCCTTGAGCTGAGTCCATAGGCATTAACGGCATGATTAAACGTTCAGCGGATGCGCGCACTCGCTGCCCTCAATGAACGGCGCGAAACACACAGGGCCGCTCTGAGTCACAAGGTAGATGTCCATGGCATCGTCGAGGATGTCGTCAATACACACTGCCGAGAACGCGGCAGTCTCGGGGAAATCAACCTCACTGAAGTTCATCTCGATGGCCAACTGGAGCGCGGCCTGTTCGTCCTTGTCCGCCATCTGACCGAGGGTGAAGCTCAGCCAGTGAACACTAAACATCGGCTGCTCAGTGCCGTGCACGTAGGAATGGTTGTACCGCGTGCGAACATGCTGCTTAATTCCCGCAAGAGTGTAGTCCATAGAGTCCTCTCAACGGCAGTGATTGGCCAGTTACAACCCATATTTCAGGGAATCGGCCGCCAATTCCAAAAGACCGACCAAGGGCGGCAAGTACTGTGGCTTTCAGTCCACAGTCACACCCGTTGCTGAAGGAACCAGCCCAAGGTTGGGTGCCCGCCCCTGCAAATCGACCGTAAACAGAACTAATTTAACCGGGGCTAGCGTACGGGCCGAGTTAGCCTACAACCTCACAATCACCTTTCGGGTTGGTTGGAGTCTGCTTGGTGGCCCGGTTGCTGTGTCTGTTCGCGGCCGATTGCCCGTAAGGGCGTGCGATCAGCTCTCAGGCAGCAACTAAATTAGTTCTGTTTATAAACTCGCGTAGGTTTCTAGCCCCTATTCGCCCGCGAGTACCAAATGCTATCATAACACCACAAACAAACCGGCCAGAGAAGGGTACCGAACCTAAAAGGCCATATTGCACAACCCAGCTTCTACCTCATGCTGAATGTGTTAGACACCGACTCAGCACTTGTCCACCGCGTTGTCGGCCGCCGAAACGATGGTCGGCCCCTATTCTCTGGGCGGTAACGACCACAAGAACTAATTTAACCGCGGCTAGTGTACGAGCCTATGTAGTTCCCTACACCGGTGGCCCGGCCTGCACACACCTTTCTAGCGCCGTTTGGGCTTCCGTCGACGCTCGTGCTATCCGTCGACGCCCGTGCTATAGGCCCTGTGCAAACTAAATTAGTTCTCTGGTTGTATTGAAACCAGTTTAAGCCGGTTTCAACTTCTAAATTGGTCACTTTACGGTAGTGCCGACCGTACCTCAACATTGGTCACTTTACGGTAGTGCCGACCGTACCTCAACTCGGCCGCGAGTGGTTTCTATTCCACCAAATCCTACACTCACTTACTATTCCGTTACTAGTATTGGAAGTACAAGTGGAGTAAGCAGGAGGGAAATGTGGATAGTAAAGGACTTGCGGGAAACCGACCAATTTTAGGGTAATTTCGGGGCATTTAACGTCGTTTTTTCTGCCCGGCACGACCCCGGACGCGGCCCCTAGATTACCCTCAAACCGTGCGTTCCGAGGGTGTCGACCGACCCCCACGGACGCAACTTAAAGCACGAAAAACATTGTTCACAGCCGTTTCTCGTTAACCGAATGTGGTACATTTACAGAGGAAGTACCGGACCTCTTGGCGCTGGTTTGGCTCACGTTGGGTAGCGCCGTAACCCTTGTCGATACAATAATTAGGTGGCACCCTATTCGGCCGCGAGTGTCTGATACATGTATACCAGTAACACTACCATTAGACGCAGCTTCAAGCCCGTGGAAGATGGTATTGGACTAGGGTGTATTTTACACCGCGAGGCGGGCCGCGAATCACTAAACTCATAACCATAACTAGTACCTCAACACACAGAATATCCACTAACCCTATTAAGCGCGTAAGATACTTCGACATGCGCCGCTAGTCGGTGGCTGTGTGTTCGAATTCGATCGACTTTCTGCTCGTTGTTTGTTGGTTGTATAGTAGTAGTTAGCGTTAGTACGTCATGGTTGCACTCTCCTTTGCTAGAGTTATAACCCCGCTGCTTGCTTCACTTAGCTCAGGTCTACAACAAGTCACCCAAGCATATCTTTGAACTTCCGAACCAACACATTCTGGCTCATACCAGCCGCACGAACCGACAAATCTGGCGTTACAGACATCGATTCGACACACTTTTGCGGCTGATTAGCCTTCTTTAGGGTCGGAGGCGGCAGTTCTCGTGGTTGTTTTGGGGTGTAACCCAGTCCACAATTGCGAGAAATGATCGAACTCATGTTCGAAACCCTCCGAAACCTCGATTTAACTACCCGTTTACTAGCCACTTACACGCCTAAATAGGTCCACTATGTGGCCTTTTAGTCGGCAAGGTGCCAGAAATCCCGGGCTGAGACAGAATTATCAGCGGCTCATCTCACGAGCATCAGCCGCTGATGAAACTTCGTATGGATCTGATTAGACCCTCCACGGGTAGGAGGTCCAATTACTACCATCCAGTAACTTAGCGGTCGAGCTTGTCTCACGCGGTCACAACAACGCGGAGGGTCTCGCTGACTGAGCGATTCCCACTCGACACCTAAATTAGTGTTTAGGAGAGCCTAATCAGACCCATACGAAAGCTTTGTACTCGATGCCGCCTACCCTATGCGCCACACCCTCTACAACCTGCGCGGGGTCAGCCTTTGGTTTGCTGGACGGACTCAGCGGCCGGAGTATCACCCAGCCGAGTCACCTGAGCACTGTACACCGATTACAAAACCTTCGTACGAAAGCTTCACCAGCCCCTATCCTCTTAGGCCGCCAATGGCAACTGCCCAATGGTATAGAGGCTGATGCAGCCGTCGGTCGGCTGCTAGGCAACACTTTGCCGATGGGCTCGGCGAATGGCACTTACTATGTTCAGCCAGAACGCCCGACGCGCATCAGGATTCTTTGGGGGTACGGTCCCGGTTATCTCTATCAGTTGACACGCTTCTTCGAATTCGTCGGCGTTCTTCCGAATCTGAACGTCGATGTGTTCGGCCGCGTGCCTCCACACCTCTACGTCAGACGGATACCCGAAATCCGGACACAGCCGCTTGAATCCCCACGTACTCAACGAGAATCTGATTTGTGGAGACTCCGGGGTAAAGAAGTCCCAGTCAGACGTGTCATCCCCTCCGCCAAACCGACGAGAGCCAGTCAGGTAGAACGGGGTGGTAGTCAGCCGGAGCTGCGCCAGCACCGGAAGTGGAATCAGTTTGTTTGTTACGAACATGGGATCGGACCTCCTGTAGTTCTAGGTTAGTGGGATCGGTCGGTCGCGAATCAGAAATCCAAGTCTGACTGCACCAGCACGCACGGGGTCGTACTGACTGGATTCCGCGTGCCGCTCGGTGACGTACTGACACCCGCGACCGGATTCCAGCCCCAGTCATTGCCCGCGTACACTACGGCCTGAAGATCCTGCTGATCGTTGGGCAGATTATCGAGTGCCTCCCTCAACTGTCGTACAGTCACGTTGAACCTCCTTACAGCATGGCTATCAGACCGGCGCACGTCATCCACGTCCACCACATCAAGAGGAAACATCGACAGAGAAAGTCGAGCATCAGCGGCCGATCCCACGTTGGACGCGCACGGTACAACAACACGCACAGACAGATGACAGCGACGATTCCAATAATGAACATGCGGACCTCCTAGTTGACCTCATAGGTGCTGCACGGAACCCAGCGCTTGAACTTGTAACCGGTGGTCATGTTCTCCGCAGGAACCAGAACCATCGGCCCAGTCTTCTTGAGCATTCCATCGAACGCAGCATCAACCTCAATGCTGATGCCCTCAGCGCCGTCGTAGCCGTCAATGCGGATCTCTTCGAACGCCGCGTCGATCTCGTCAGACACGTCTGCCGCCAACTGCATGTCACCGGCCGCACCATTCCACATGATCTCGGCCCCGTCGATCACACCCTGCCGATAGAGAACCTTCTCTATGAAACTGGACGACGAAGCCACCCCCTGCGTGGCAAAGGAGGTGTACACCTTCGTAACCTCATTGCGGAGCCGGAACGCCTCACGCCCGCTAGGGAGCGTGCACATCCACTGACCGCGAACCTTGCTGGTATTCAGCATGACTTGGACCTCATGGAAAGTGACCTCAACGCAAAATGCCCCAGCCGGATCGAAATCCGCTGGAGCACGTTTTTGGCCGGGTTGTATTGTTTTCCGCTGGAGCACCATTTGCCCCACGAACCTATCGGCAAGAGGCTAACCTACGCGGCCGTTCCTAGTGTGCGCTATGCGCGATTACTTGCAGCGAGAGAGCCCACGGGAATAACCCAGATACTCAGTATTCTCTATCTGCAACAATGGTAACGTTTGCGTTCGATTAGCCCCTAGCTGATAGGTCCGTAGGTATACAGATATATAGTGTCACGCACCTACTGACACGCGTTGGCCCACCATAAGCAGCGAACTGCTACAGGTCGGCCGCCATCCATTGAAACTCTTGCTTGCAGTACGGGCGGGTTATGTCCGTACCAAGGTTTCAACCTGTCTAGTACTACGGAACCTATCGAACCTTACTCGATTATCCCAAGAGTTGGGATTAGTTGCTAGCATTGCGCGCACGAGTATTGGTGATTTGAAACGCGCCATCTGAACTTAGTCCCGTACCTGCTGAGTACGGCGCTATCGTTGTCTTTATCGTCACCATTGTACCCTTTCCCTTACGCTTTTCTTCTCTAATACTCAGGTTCCCTACCAACGCGGTTGCTTAATCCGTGCGGTACAGCTGGGTTCCCTTTCTCATACCCTTATCCGATACTCCATCCGCGGGCGAATTCGCATTCGCTTGCGCGCACAGGTTACGGCATACGGTACAGGAAAGACCTAATTTTGTATGGTGCTCTTAACCCGGTGCCTCGGGCCACGACTGCCTATAGCTAGGCTTCCATTGAGGCATATGCGCGACTAAACTAATTTAGTCTCAGAGGATATGTACCCCTGACCACACTCTAGGTGTGATGGCGCAATTCGGCCGCAAAGTCTAGATCCAGAGTCAAATCACTCTAGTCTAGCTACACGATTTCACCCTTTCTGTAGGCCACGACAGCCTAGGTTGCGGTTACTAATATGCCAGCAGCGCATACTTCACCCGTCCAACCCCTTACTCAGGGACGATCCATTTATGACTCCGCCCAACCTAGCAGGATCTTAGTGTGAGGCACTAAGTTGGGATGCTGAGGGTAGACTGCACAAACTAATCTAACTCGTGCATCTAGAGAGGTTCTAGAGCACTTTGATTCGTTGCTCCGCGCCAATGGCGCTTTGCCTGCTATATCCGTCACTAGCATTGCATTGGCAATTGTTAGTCCAAGGGACTACGTGCTAGTTCGGTCGCAAATCTCCCGCGAGACCCGGCCTGACAGAACTATACCATTATGAAATATGACCGAAACTAAAATAGTTGCGCTGCCCGGTCCAGCACAAATTAGGCGCTGGCCCGGTTCTGATAGTGAAACTGTTGAAAAGAAAAGAGTTACCCGCCCAGGGCTCGAGCGCTGGCTCAAATTTGTGTTAGATCCAGGTTGCGAACGAGCCGCTGGCCGAACGCCAACGGGCGCCCGGCCGAACGGTATTCGATTGTCGGACGGCGCTAGCCTTCCATCGCAGGAAACGCAATTAAATCGGCAAAGGCTTGACGGTATGAAACGAACCGCGTGAACCGGGCGAAACCGCGACGGGCGAGAGTCGCCATTGCATCGGCGTGTTGAGTGGCTCGCGAACGGCCAGCGAATCGACCTAGCCCGCGCATTGCGTGAATCTGTGAATCGCGGAACTCGTCTGAGAAACAATCGGCCGGAATGGGCGGAGTCGGAACGGTGGTATCGTCCAGAATACCGGCTTTTTCGGCCAGTTTCCAGTTTCGCCCCGCGCGGTCAAGCGCTTTGTCACAATCCGCGACCGATTCGGCCGCTGGTGATGGAATATGTATCGGCTTTCCGATAGTACGCGCCACAGGCGCAAGCGGGTATCGTTTCATAGTTGGACCTACCTTGCGTCGAGATTTGAGCCTAGCAGACTCGTACAAGGGAGCGGTCGGACCGTTCCCCTGTACGTGTGACTAGCCTTCCGCCGGTTCGCTGAAAACGACGCTTGCCACGCTACCGCCTTCCATCTTGATGAGCGTAGCCTTGGGCGTGGGGATCTGATACCCACTCACCTTGATATCACCGTTCGGCGTGATCTCGGTCGCGAAACCGATGGCTGCTGCCTCCGCGATAGCCGCCTCGCGCACCGCATCATCGAGAAGATTCGAGACGAACGAAACGCCCGGAGCGAAGTCAGGGAGCACCGTCGCCTTGTGGCCAATCGCCCACAGACGAAGGCGCTCGATCGGTCGGAGCGTAGCGCCCGCCTCGACAGCCTTTGGCGCCGTCAAGCGAACGTTCCAAACTCCGGTTTTGCGATTGGCCGTAGTCGACATAGGAATGCCCGTCAACTCCGACAGATCCGCAACAAAGGCCGTTGGGTTGAATGGCGACCCGCCGTTGACAGCCGAATCGAACGCAACGTACATACGACGGCGCGCTTCCCGTACCGTCTTGTCACCGAAGATGCGCTCTCGAATCGGAACGAGTGACCCGTCCTCGGTTTCCCGCATTTCACCCGTAGCACGCGTGGCCTTAGCCATACGCTGAACGAATGCGTCAACTCCCGACATTGACTGAGATACCGCCAGAACGTGTTCCGGAGCTACCAACGCGACCGCAATCGCACGCGTAGCAGGGCTATCCGTGCCCGCCAGCATTGCATTGCGAATGTCCTCGCCCCGCTTGCCAACTCGCGCGAACGGAGCCGCCGACAGGACGGCAGCCTTGGTGAATACCCGGCTAGCCGCCAGATCCGCAATCGCCACGTTCCACAGCGAGATCACGTTGTCAGACTGCTCACTCGACAGTGAGCCAAAGTCACACTCTGCCTCGCCGTAGGAGATGGAGCGGAGAGCGTGTCCACACAAGTCGATTGCGTTCAAGAACGCGTCGGCCTCGTTCGAGATGGCATAATCCATCGTCGTAGCATCACCCTGAATCCGTCGATTCAGATGCTTGCCGATATCGGCGAGTTGCTCTTTCTTGGTACGGCCGCGAACGTCGCGAACCGTTTCTTTCTTCTGTGCCATTGGAATAGTCCTCGGCCCAAAGAGCGGAAACATTGAATTGTAGCCGCGCCAAGGGCGCAGATTCGGAGAGATATTGAGCCGCCGGGCATTCCAAGGGAATCCCGCCGACGGGCTAAGGCAGTCTATCGACCGCACCTATATAGTGACACCACGGCCTGGCGCCGGCGATTTGCTCGAGCTTTATTTGGTAAAGTGTTGATTCTAAAGGATTTATTGTGGAGAAATTCCTAGACCAGATGCTAAGCACTCCCTATCCAAATAAATTCTCACCTCTCCAAACTTCCCAACCCCTATTATCTATAACCCCTTTATTACCAACAACTTACCATTCCCGAGCGCGTTCGCTTAGCCAAAATCTCATATTCTAAAATAATTTTTTTGCAAAATTCCAAAAGTTGTGTATAATAAAACATATGAGGTTTGTCGATGAAATTAAGTATTGTACTTATGATTGTTTAAGTGATCTTGCTCGATGGAATTGTTTTGATGATATTCCATTCCCATGTAAGAAGTATCAAGGATCAGAGAATATACTAGCCGAAGATTGCCACAGATGCGGCCATCCACAATCTTGCCACGACAGAAGGGATCTGGAGACAAAAAATGACTATTAAAGAAATCATCGCTGAATTAAATAAGCTAGTCGAACATCATGGCGACGACGTACTTTTAATGGGGTTTGATGAAATCTATGATACTGCACCGCCGTTAGTAGTTAAAGCATATCCTTCATATATCTCTAACCGAATGACAGTATCTTTTAGCGTAGGCGCTAATGTTCGGTTAGTAGTATCTACAAACACGCCGAAATAAAATTATGGAAGCACTATATCTTATAGCTAAATCTGATTTACCTAAAGCGGTCGCGCAATTTGAATCTGAACTTACATCTAAGCTATTGGCCGCTGAATGCCGTCAAGCAGAAATAGCAAACACATGGTGGGCCAGCTTAGATGATAACCCTGAATGTTGTCAAGTGTCTGGTGAAGTAGAAGCATATCTTAAAATGTTGGATATAGGATATTTCTTAGGCTTGTTTAGTAGGAATGAGTATGGCAAATAATCAAGTAACTATCGAAAATGGCAGTGGAGTTTAAATGTCTATAACTCAACAATATGCTACCGACCGCCTTCAGCAACAGCGATGTAAGGTATGTTGGAGCGCAAATGGCTTCTGTTTTCAAGTGCCAGATGCCATATGGGAAGCTGTGCTACCTGTGGAATTGCAATGTCGCGTAGTCTGCCTTGCCTGTTTTGATGCTATTGCTTCTGAGAAAAAAATTGAGTATGCCAGTTATCTTGAGCAACTATGCTTCGCCGGTAGGAACATTGGGCTATACTTGAAGATTGAGCAAATCGGGCGAGAGGACTAAATAATGGGGTGGAACATGAATAAATGTATTTTTGAGGCAGATGCGCCGGTTACAATCGATATGATGCTGGAGGTATTGGAAAGCATTAAGTCTGAGTATGGTGGAGATGTGGTATGCATCAACATAGAACGAAATCCAGAGGATGACGATTGCAACATTAACTCAATTTTTTATAATGCGGGCGGGACGGTTTCTATACTATAATGAACTTAGACCAATTACGAGCCAATATAGAAAGCGCTCACAATTTCTTATTAGTTATTAGTAAGGTGGCAGCTTATTCCCCACCCGGGGCTGCTATACACAAGCGAAGAAAAGAGGCGCTAGCGCACTATAAAGAATTACAAAAACAATACGATAGATTAAAAGAGAAAAAGGACGCACAATGAACGACGAAGCAAAGTTTACAATTATTGAAGAGAATGACGCGGGTGTTGAATTATTTCGATTGCCAGTTGATGTGCCAATGTCTGATGAAACAGTAAACAACTTAGTTAATCAATTTAACGACCGCGGAGAATTTAACGCTAGACTAGATGGTTTCAACATTAGGTTGGTGCGAAGAGATGATTACGTATCGTTGCGACCTATTGAAGAAATCAAGGCAGAGTTAGGAGCCTACTAATATGAGATTAATCTATCTAACAAGAAAATGGCCATCTTACCTTCTGGACGAAAGAAAGACATTAGCTATCAACAAAGATCAAATTAGTGCTATCTTTAGAGAAATAGATTCTGGAGAAACAATTGTATTTGTTGGAAATAAAGAGTTTACTGTAGAAGAATCATGGGACGAGGTAGTAGGAGCGTGTAGCTAATGACGTGTATTGTTGCGGCAGTAGAAAAAGATGGGACTATTTATATGGGTGGGGACACCGCGGGCGTTACCTACTCATATGGCATGATCTCTCAAGTAGAACCGAAGGTATTCCAGCGTGGGGAATATGTTATGGGCTATACCTCTAGCTTTAGAATGGGACAGATCCTAGAACATAAGTTTAATCCGCCGTCAATTCCAAAACATTTAGAAACATCGTTAACCTGCTTCATGGTTAATAACTTTGTCGATGCGCTAAGAGAGTGCTTTAAAGAAGCGGGCTGGTCTCAGATCAAAGATAATCGAGAACAGGGCGGAACGTTCTTGGTCGGATGCAGAGGCAATGTGTTCATCATCGAGGAAGAGTTTAATGTACTGAGAATGATCGGAGATATCTCGGCCGTTGGATGTGGCGGAGATTTCGCTCTAGGGGCCTTGCATGCCACGGAAGGGCAGAATGCTTACGATAGGGTTTTAATCGCGCTAGAGGCCGCTCAGAGGCTCAGTGCGGGGGTGCGTGCGCCATTTCACATCATCACCAGCAAGGGCGAACGTTTCAATATTGAAAAGGGAAGATAAATGATAACTGCTATTTCGCCAACTCAGGCCAAAGATCAATCTAGACAGCAAGGCACTATTTCCTATATAAATGCTTGTATCGTTAAATTCATAACTCAAATGGGAAATTCTTGCCCCGTTCGAGTGTCTATGCGGGGCTACTGCGACGCACTAATTATAGATATGTGTAAAATTTATGATAAGGTAGGCTGGCATCCTTATTTCGATTTTACCGCGTCTGAGTTAGTCCTATGCTACTCATCAGAGCAGCTCGGTAAGTTCTATGCCGAGTGCGTTCGAAGACATTATTGTGAAAAATAAAATCATAGGCGTTATAGGTAAGCATTCTCGCGTTCTAGTTCAAGATTGGGCTCGATCGTATGGGTATACCTTACGTAATCCGTGGTCGGCCGTTATCTTTAAAAAGGTAGGATATGTTACTAAGGTCAACAAACGAGAAGGGTTAGCACTGGTTGAGTGGATGTCGGATCACGAAGCTCATTGGTTCGCGTTAGACGAGTTGGAGCTTTGGAGCCCGCAGAGAGAGTTTAAATTTAAGATCGGCGATAAGATAACTGTATCCGAGCATGTACAAGAAGAGGCTGATTTACATTTTGAACCGAACGCGCATGGGGTTGGAGAGATTAAGTTTATTAATCCAAATTCGTGGAATCCCTATCTAGTTCAATTCTCAGAGACCGGTAAAGTATTTGAGTACCAAGAACCTGAACTCATCCTAGCTAAAGAGGTAAACACCTGTGGACAATAAGAATAAAATAGAAGTAGGACATTCGGTTATTTTAGATCCAGCGCTTGGGTATAGAGAAGGTTTAGCTGAGGGCGTAGTAGTATTTATCCAAGATGAGGAGATAATTGTGTCATTTCACGAGGGCGGAACTAGGTGGCTTGAGATTTGTTCTAAATTCGAACTAAAGATCGTATAAAACTAAATTAGTACAAGGAAACCAGTGGCATCAGCAATTGTTAATAAAATGGAGGAACTTCGAAATTTATACGAAGAGATTTCCATGAAGCCCGCGCCCTATTATAAGTCGTATATTAGGGTTAAATATCCACGTAAAGACTTTAGAGACTATATGATAGTCCATTTAAATAAGGACCATCAAGATCTTAAACTCAGTAACTATAAAGATGCTGTCAGTATAGAGCGAACGCATACGTTTGTAGAGATGAATATGGGTACGTTGTATACGTGCCCCACTTCGACCGCGGAAAGAGAAATGAATATGGAGTGGTTACTGATATTCAAGATCGACTGCGACTTATCCAAAAAGAAGACCGGTTCAATCGATTCGGCTCTTGCACACTACGTTTCTGATGCATTATTAAAGTCAAGCCCAACGTACTCAACAAATAGGCTACTTGAAGCTAGAGCGAAACTGGAAAAGAATATCGTGGACCCGTATGTAGACGGGCAGAAAAAAAATCTCGGCGGCCGACCGCGTAAGTTTAGTAATTCAGAGGACTTGCTAGAAAAGTATGGCACCAAGCTAGATGATAGCTGGGATATGACGGATATGGTGACAAGTTGGATCTTTGAAAACAAGGTCGCACTTGATAATTCTACAGATTTCTTCTATGATGATTATCGATCACCCATAGAGGCTCGTAGATCTAAACGTAACTTTGATGAGAACTTAGCAGCGTTCGATAGGGATGTGCCTACTCATAGAGTAAATAAGGATGAGAGGGATGATTGGTAACGGGTTTTGCTTTAATGTAAGCTTGTTTTAACTATATGAAAACAAAGAGCAAGATAGCTACCGCGCTGCGGCAAAAGCGTACGGCCGGGATGACCATTCCAAAGAATACTAATAACGAAGACCTTCTTAGATGGTGGAAAGCGTTTATTGATGGCGATTCGGCCGTATTTATTGCTGAAAAAGAAGATCGACAGCTTGCCGTTATAGAAAAAGGTATTGCCTATACGGCCGCTAAGCTAGGAGCGCCATCGGCGTATGTAGAGAAGTGTCGTCTGATTGAGTCATACCACCGTACTATGGTAAATCTAAACACCCAAATGGAAGCACGGGACGCTGCTGTAAAAGAAATAGAAGCCAAAATGGCCGATATTAAAAAGACAGAGGCATACCGGGACAACGACATAGAATACGTAAAGCTATGGCAAAGTCTTGCGTCGCAGCGTACGGCCGAAATTGGACTTAGAATTAAAATGTCACAAGAGTTGCGATCGGTATCCTCGGCGCTAGAAAACATCTTTGGTCTCAAGCACTTAGCGGTGCCAGAAAGTCCAGATCAAGAAGAAGTAATGCTTTCAGAGCTTGAAAAAATGCCTATTGATAAGATTAATAAGCTATTAGAGGCGGCCGACGAAGCAGATATCCTAGAGGCCATTGAAGAAAAAGAGTATAGAAATGCGCACCCCACTGAAACACCTAGATCTCTTTAGCGGCATCGGTGGGTTTGCGTTAGCAGCAAAACTAGTAGGAGGCATTAAAACAGAAGCCTTCTGCGAGATTGATCCATTTTGTACTAAAGTTTTACAAAAGCATTGGCGTAATACTCCAGTGTTTAAGGATATAAAGAATTTAACGTATGGCGTTCTTCAGGAAGCGGGGATTAGCGAGATCGACATTATCACCGGAGGTTTTCCATGTCAGCCGTGGTCGCAGGCATCTAGGTTCTCAAAGGGTGAACAAGACGAAAGACATCTCTGGCCAGAAATGGCCCGACTTATTTCCGAGGTTAGGCCCACTTGGGTTTGTGGCGAGAACGTCTATGGTATTATTCCAAAGTATCTTGACACCTTGGTATATGACTTGGAAGACCAAGGCTACCAAGTCTGGCCTACCGTGGTTCCAGCTTGCAGTGTCGGTGCCCCGCATCGCCGCTACAGGCTTTGGCTTGTGGCCCACACCGACCGCCCAAACAGCCAAGTCAGCTCGATTCAAGAACGATACGGATCGACACAGCGGCCAGACGATTCTGGATGCGGTATGGATGTGGGCGACTCCGACGACGAGGGATCACAAGGACACGGGCAGTCTGGAGAATATACCAGAGAATGCTATGTTGGGGAGACAAGTCCGGCTTTGGGCGACACCTACCGCTTCAAAGAATCAGAACAGAACCACGAAAATGATCCCGTCCCAGATGGGATCTGGCTCGGGCCGCCGAGGGGAGTTTCTGTCAGTGCAAGTAGAGCCAATTACGGATCATACAATAAATCCAGAATGGGTGGAGCAATTGATGGGGTATCCCGTTGGCTGGACGGACATAAGTGGCCCAGCGGTAAAGGTGACGCGCAGTTCTCGTTTGAAAAATCAAGAATAGCTCCGACGCATATGATAAATCAACGTATATCTAGACTTACAGCTCTTGGAAATGCGATTGTGCCTCAAGTGGCGGCTATTTTTCTATCGGCAATTGTGGAGTCCCATAGATATGAATAAGCGGCCGATGTCGGAAGAGCATAAGCAGAAAATAAGAGAAGGCTTAGCTCGACGGAAGAAAGAAAAAGAAGAAAGTAGAATAATTGATCCGGGTATTGCTAAGATAAAAGACATTAAGTTAACGCCGCAAGATGTTAAGAATCTTAGACTTTTGCGCGCTAGAAAGACATTACCCGGATTTGTAGAGCATGTTCTTCGGGATATGAATGGCTCGAAAGTAAAGAACGCGGTTCACCAGATTGCATGGTGGGAGCATTTTAAATACTGCACTAAGATCCGAAAAACGACAGTTATTCTGGCTCCGATGGCGCACGCTAAGACGAATTGGATTGCTATCGCATTGCCATTATGGTTATTAGGACAGAATGAGAACCTTCGAATTATGATGGTCTCGTCGGCGGAAAAGATTGCAACAGAACGACTTAAAGTTATTGGCGATTATATAAAACGTAGTGAAGCGTACCATGAATTGTTTCCATGGGTAACTCCGGACGAAAGCTCAGAATGGAACAGCAATAGAATAAATATAAAGCGTCGCGCACAGGACGGTGGAATGGTAGGCTCCGTTAACGCATCTGTATCGGCCTATGGGTATACGTCTAGAGAAGGAATTGGCGCTCGCTCTGACATTTTAATCTTTGACGATGTTATCGACGACATTAATTCTAGAAATCCAGCGGGCCGAGAAACATTGAAGTCGTTAGTAGAAACTCAATGGATTACTCGTGGAGAGCCAGTGCCCATTTTAGATCGGTGGGGCAGTGTCCTGTCAGACGATCAGATTCACGTGGTTGTTGGTACACGATACAATCCAGAAGATTGGTATGGCACATGTCTAGCGCAGCCTCATGCGTACTGCACCATGATCCAAGCAATCTCACAAGATTTTAATGGCATTGATTGTACTATAATTGGATCTAATGAAACCCCTGAGCATCCAATGTATACTAAGTATAAAGATAGCCCGATTATAAAAAGATCAGAATATGACGATTATTTTGCCGCAATGGACGCGGCAAAGCAAGATTCCACCTTGGTTGTGGATGATTCGGTGGTTAACCAACCAACTGTTACTTAACGTTAAGGGAGACTTTAAATAAAATGACTTTTGCACGATTGAAGAGATTTTTTCTTCGACTCAACTCAACAGGTACGGTTTACGGCGCCGGGCGTCTAAATCTTATCCCTGTAAATGCTACGCTGGCGGCCGCGGAGGACTCGACTAATGAAGAGATCGATGTCACCATTACCGCTGGTATTCATACCATTGAAGCGCATACGGCGGCGGATACGCTCACAGCGGCCGAAAGCGGATCGCTTCACACCAACGGCGGAGCTTCGGGCTCTGTTGCTATCACGTTGCCGCCTGCGGCGGCCAATCTTCGTTATAGCTTCCTAGTTATGGCGGCTCAGTCGCTAGTTATTACGGCTGGCGCTGGCGATACTATCAGACTAGGTGCAGGTGCTGCTGGTAACGCTGCTGGTACTTTAACGGCTGACGCGGTGGGGGAAAGTGTTGATCTTATTGCTATTAACGCAACGGAGTGGCACACGGTTCCCGGTACGGCGGCTGTAGGCACATGGACTGCTGGCTAATAACTAGTAGTTTTGCTTAAGTAGAGGGATTTAGCATTAGCTGATGGGGAGAGTTTGTTCATTGGCTCTCCCCCCTCGATTTATACAACCTACGCTGCTTAGGCGGTGTAGCCCCGCGTCTCGTAATGAAAGAAAAAGAGAACGCGGCCATTTTGCGGGGTAGAGTACTGGTAACTCGGCAGTCTCATAAACTGTGACATTATGTGGGTTCGAATCCCACCCACCGCAACTCGCCGTTCACCCTGTCTACGGCGTTATAAATTAGGATAGGGGATCTTTGAGTCGTCGCGTTAAGTTGACGGCTTCGCCGCTCGGCCCCCGTGGTGGCGTTATAAATTCATGGGGGTTGTCCTTTTTAATTGGCTGCTGCTGGTCCGACGGCCATTAAACTATCGGCCTACAAATTTTACCGCCAAGAGGTTACATCTATAGATGGCTATTATTAACGATACAGTACAGGCCGTAGTTGCATTGGATGCCGCCACTATCGCATCTCTAGGCGGCATGGCTCTAGCTGATTCCGCAGCTCTTGTTAACGTAGGCGCATCTACGTCTAGCGTAACAATAGCATCTGCTAATTCTGGTAGAAATAGTCTTGTAGTAGTTAATGATTCTACGGCTGTTCTATACTTGAAATATGGATCTACAGCCTCTTCTTCTAGTTATACTTACAAGTTGGGACCGGGTGACATTTTTGAAATGAGTACAGTTTACACAGGCATAGTTACAGGAATTTGGGCGTCTGTAAACGGAAATGCTAGGGTTACGGAAATCTAAATGCCTATAATTAAAGCACTAACATCTGCTAACATTATAAATGCTTTTTCTGGTACGCCCGACGGGACCAAATTTTTACGGGATGATGGAGTCCTAATTACTGCTGGTGGCGGACTGGATAAGCTTACTCAATCAGGCGTAAATAACGGCACAGTTACACTTTACGACAATAGTGCTAACCCAGCTCTAACAAAGTTTATCATTAGAGAAGATGGTGATAACTCAGATTTTCCAAATCTTTTTGAAATTCAAAATAATGCAGGCACTTTGCAATGGGGCATTGGCGGTGTAAATAACGGTTTTACAACCTATATGCCAGCTACTGGAATCACGGATAGTAGCGAAAGATATTTTAGAGTAAACTCGTCCGGTTTCCAGTCCCCGAGTGATGGTAAATTTGGTTTTCACTCTGGTACTAACACATTTTCCGGAATGGATGTTGCTATAAGTCGTGCGGCGGTTGGGTGTATCATTGTTACTAATGGGTCTACTGGCATTGGTACGTTGCTTGCGGCAAAATTTGTTGCTGCCAAAACAGCAGATTACTCTGTTCTAGCTACTGACTCTTTAGCGGTATTTACCAATGAAGGCGCCGTAGGTAAAAAAAATAACACACTACCCTCGGCGGCCGCTGGCCTTGAATACACATTTGTTGTCCAAGATTCGGATGGTCTTACAGTGACGGCAGCGACCGGAGATACGATAACTGACTCGGTTACTGTATCGGCGGCGGCGGGGAACATCGACTCTACAGACGTGGGTGCGGTTGTAACGTTGCTTGCTATTAATGCTACTGAGTGGGTTGTCCGAGCACAAACTGGCGTATGGACTATTACTTAAAACGTAATATAAAAAATGCTTAAAACAATACAATTTAAATCAATTGTGTTTGACTCCGGAATTGAGATAACTTTAAAAAGAGGAACAAATTACGTGGATATAGAACTTAAGCCTAATATGGCATTTACAGTATCGGTTCTTCCTGTGCAGGAAGACGGTGTTACTCAAGCCAGAGTGGAGAACCCTAATTGGGCCATGTCTGGAAATGGATTTTCAATTGCACCCGATGCAAGTGATTGGCACGTATGCTACGTCACTACAAACTCGTCCGTAGTGGGCACCGAAGCGGGCGTTATTCAATTTAACTGTGATGCCGATCTGGATGCCGCCGAGGTTAGACCGCTGTCTGCGGTCCTTACTGTTATTGTTAAGGAGCCCGAGGCCGTTACCGTTGTAATGAATGTTAACCAGCCAATTCAGCTTTAGTGTATAGTTTGACTGCTGGGGGTGACCGCAGCAGTCATTTTTTCTAGCATATGCCTTATAAATTTTCTAATAAGCTAAAAAGCGTACATAAATCTGCAATTATAATTGATGTGTCTGACGCTACGGGGTGGGAACCCCTAGTTTATGACCCAGCAGGCACTGGGGAGAGAGTAGAAAATCCAGTTTCTAGAGAGCAGTGGGTCCACAATAAAGTAGATGATTTTATTAGATCGATAGTTAGGGAACATCGATTGGGGATCGCTAGAGCCGATGCCGAAGCGACGGTTCTGGCCGGATTAGATTTAAGCGAGTAGTATGTTTATTAAGTTTTTATTAGCGATAGTTCTTGTCGCTGCTATGAGTATTCCAGTAGCCGCAGGAGAGTCACACGCGTTTATTAAACCAACGCTCCCTAGCGCGGCTGTTACGGAAGTAGTACGCCATACCGAACCGGTTGAACCAGCCGCGCGTAAACCATTTGACGCCTCGTTCAAAATAGCACTAGCGTTTAACGTGGCCGGGGTAGCCGCTGCGCAAATTTCAAGTGAGAAAGCTCTTAATAGATGTAATACGTGTTACGAAGCAAATGTTCTTTTCCGGACACGTGACGGTGGGGTAAACTACGTAACTAACGCCATTATCTCAGCAGTACCTATTGTTCTATCTATTATTTTAGAAAAGAAAGGGCACAGAAAAGCCGCTAGGATTCTATTATGGGTAGGTGGGGCGGTGAGATTTATCGACGCTGCACATAATACAAAAGTAAAATAATGAACACACAGGCAAAAGAAGAAAAGTTACTTAGGCTCCGTCGTCAATACCTTGGAGCCATTACCACACTTGAAATTATTAAAACCAAAATCGCTTTAGCAGAGCTAGAGTATTTATCGGCCGCAGACTCACCTAAAGCACTAGGTTATTTTCTAGAAATAACCGATAACGCCGTAACTATAAAGCACAAAGAGGACTCTATTGAAAATACTATGGAGACTGAACGCGCTTGCGGCGCGGTTTAGTGGGAACAATTTAAAAATTCCCGTAAGCAATTTTGGAATTGTTGAGCCGCGTAATGTTTATCGGTCGGCGTGCCCATCCCTTGGTGCGCTTGCTAAAATGAAAGATGATCTAGGAATAAAGGAACTAGTTGATCTTAGAATTTTATCCGAATCTGAGTTTCTCAGACGAAAGCGACAAGTGGAAAGTCTTGGAATTCATTACACTAATATTCCAATGGATGAGTATAATGAAATCCCGCAAGATACGCTTAAACGTGTGATAGGGATTGTAGCGTGGCCGGGAAATCATCCAATCTTAGTTCATTGCAAGGGCGGCGTGCATAGAACAGGACTTGTAATTTTAGCACTTCGAATGTGGCGAATGGGATATAACTGGAACGAGGCATTTGCGGAGGCCAAGAAATTTCATTTTTATTCTGAAAATGGACATGACGGTGTGCTAAGAAGTATGAAGCGGGCGGGCGGCCAACCACTAAATTAGTTTTGCTGTGTTGTAAGATATATAATTATGTTTAAAGTACATATCGCGTTTCAATGCGGATGTTCAACTGTGGTTGTACCCACCTTACATCCGGCTACTGGAAAAATGGCACCCGGAATTGGTATTACTCAATGTGATGAACATAAACCTTCTGAGCTAGACATTAATCAACGATCATGGTCGCCCACAGGACTAGTGTGTGCGGGCATCGGGATTGAGGACCTTCCAGAAGAGAACAAGATTGTTGGTGTTCGAACAGTGCCAACGAGTTTGAAATAATCCTAGGAGATTGAATTAAAAATGAGTTTAACGCATAAGGTTAAGCGGGCTTTTTCCAGTGGAAGTGAGGTTCTGGAGTACTCAGAAACTATCACAACTGGATCTGGCTTCGAGCTAGACGTTGCAATTGTAGCATCGTCGACAGATATTCCTCTTGCTGCCGCAATTGACGTATCTGAAATGAAAACATTGTTTATTCTTGCAACGCAAGATATGACTCTTGAAACTAACGACGGCACAACGCCCGCCGCTACTGTAACGCTTAAAGCCGGTATTCCTGTGCTTTGGACGTCTACCAGTGGCGAGACTAACCCGTTTGGCGCTACAAACGTTACTGGGCTGTTTGTGACCTCCACACTCGCGGGTACGTTTAAGATGCGAATGGGGATTGATCCTCGCGCCGGAGCACTGCCTGACTAATGTAGTTGGGTTTTTCTTGGGGGCCTTCATTGGCCCCCATTTTTATTATGATAAATACTCCTGAAAAGTTAGCACCACCACTAGAGTTTCGTTTGCCGAATTGGTCGGAGCGGTGGTCATCAGACAAATTACAGCATATTTATCATAAGATCGGACCCACGGCTTTTGATAGAGGTTATAGGCAAAAGCCTAAAACTTTAACAGATTTATACTTCCCACACTTCAGACAAAATATTATATATTTTTATAACGAAGACTGGCGTGCAATTTCAAATCCAGATAGTCCTAGCTACAATCCAAGCCATCCCGCGTATGTAGATCCGGAATGGCCGATTTATGTTGGAGTAGATTTATCTGGAGCTAAGAGACGAGGAAACGTTATATTTGTTTTGGCACAGGGTCCAAATAACATGCGAAAATGTTTGGACGTGCGAATGGGCGCATGGGAATCGCCTCAAACGGCTAGAGAAATAGATAAAGTAGCAATAGAATATAAGCCCCAGTTAATTTTTGTAGAAAACAATGCTTATCAGACCGCGCTTATTGAGTTCATTACCGATATGGATTTACACGCTGCGCAGTTTGTACAAGGCTTTAAGACTGGATCTAATAAACTTAATCCTGAGATAGGCTTACCGTCGTTAGATGTTCAATTTTCGATGCAGCAGTGGAGACTTTCCATCCCGCACGATGAGCATGACATCGTGGTTCAAGGTAGTGGGAATGGTATTCAAGGTTGCGCGTGTGGAAGATGTTGCTTTGTAAGAGATGTTTTAGATTACACAGGTTTAGAAAAAACGCCGGATACAATCATGGCGTGCTTTATTGCAAAAGAGGCATCTAGACTTAGCGGCGGTGTATGGACGCCCGAATCGGTACTAATCAGTAAAATGGATACTGCCGAGACAGTAAGTAAAATATCTAAGCAGCGAACTATGATGCGAATTCCTTCTGGACTTAGCAATAATCCATTTAAAAAGAAAGTACGTACCGACGACTGGGGAAGAGCAATATAACTAATGGCACGCCCATCAAATACAACACGCCGCTGGAAGCAATTAAAAGAAAAAGTAACCGCTGTAGCTAGCGAGTGGTTTTCTGGTAATTCCCAAGGTAAGCTTAGTATGGAAGCTGAGAAGCTTACTCGCTATTCTGATGGGAAGTGGCGCTTAATTGCAGAAAAGCCAACAAGGGCTATTTCTGATTTTAACTTTATATTTGATATCCTTTCCTCTAGCCCCGTTATCGAAGGTGCGATCTCTAAGATCGCGCACGACGCCGCGGTCGACGAAAATGGAGATGATAGAGGCTGGGCCGCCATGGTGAAGGTAGAGCCGCTAGATGACACTGATGAATCTAAAGCTCACGCCGTCGCGATACGAAAAGAAGCTCAGACCGTTATTAATAAGTTTGTGTCAAGAACTGGCATTGGGTATAAGACACAAAGTTATATAAAAAAGTTTCTTATAGCCGGAGACTGTTTTGCTGAGCTAGACTTTGAGTTAGATCCAAGTACAAGCCTTGGCCAGATAAATGGAATTAGAGAACTTCCGACATGGCAGATGTATAAGTCACTAGACGACTTTGGAAATACTATTTCATTTTATCAAGTTACAAGCGTCTCTAAAGATCCTATTACATGGGCTATTCCAGCGCAAATAGTTCACTTTAGATCTAACATATGCGATTATTTGCCGTATGGTCAATCCGAGCTTATGCCGCTGCGGAACGAATGGGAGAAGTTCAAGCTAATAGATATGGACGTCACTATGGCGGTCCACACAAGGGCAGTGGCCGCGGAAGTGCACTATCTTGGCAGAGAATCGGGCTATGGCTTTCAAGATATCAGCCCCGAGGAACTAAAAGAATATAAAAAGAAGTTGAATGATGACCCAACGGATATTAATAGATTCTATGTCGTTAAGCAAGGTCAAACTAAAATAGAGAAGCTTGATGGTGACGCTACGGCAGTAAAGATCCTAGCCGACGTTAGAGCACAACGAGAATCTACGATGGTTTGGTCTCTAGGTATTCCGTTATCTATCGCGGGCGCGCAGGCAGACACTAACAACCGACATCAGGCAGCCGTTCAGCAAGCCGATTACGCTAGACGAATTAATGCCGTTCGAAAAGATTTTTCGGCGCCGCTAGAAAAAGTCATTGGGATTGAGCTGGCCTTAAACGGGTATAACCTTAGAGATCCAGAATCTCTCGGTGTGGCCAGAATTACTATTCAATTTAGATGGCCAGACCTATCTGAAACCAGAACTCAGCGGTCTACTAGAGTTACGAAAGAATTCACGGTAGGAGCTAGATCGCTAGAATCACTACTGTACGAGATTGGCGACCAAGATCCAGAGGGTGAGATTGCTAGAATTCTAGATGAAAGATCTAAGGGCATTTTCCCATTGGGGACTAGCGGATTCTCAACTCCGAACGATCAGCAAGGTAAGGGCGTCAGATCAGAAACAGATAATCGGAATAGCGGCACAAAAGAAGATGACGACGACGCTAACGCTGATGATGAGGATGCATAAAAGCAGATGTCAAGAAAGATAGATAGTACGCAACTAGCTAAACTATCCGCGCGATTAGAAAGACGCGGGGCTAACCTAACCACTAAATTTCCTAAAAAAGAAGATTATGCTAGTCTTTACGCATGCCTTTCGGATTTAGGTTATCATAGATTTGCCGCCCTAGACGATTATTCAGCAGGACCGCGAGTTAGCCCGCCCGATTATAAGGCCCTAGGGATTAATAGAAAAGCCGGAGCCCCTAGTGAGCAAGACATCGAACTATATAGACAAGTAACGGCGGGCGGAGAGTTAACTAAAGATGGGTTTGTTTGCCCAGTTATTCTTACAGACAACGATTTGATTACAGATAGGTATAAGGTTCACTCCTTTCGATCAATTACATCCTTGGCTACCAAGTATCTAGGCCGCTCCAACGACAACAATCATTCACTTGACGTTACAGAGGCCGCTGGGCGCTTAATCGATATTTTTATTGGCACAGATTCTGCAACCGAAATGCACGAGCATTACCCGTCAACGGCTCTTAAGGTAATCGATCCATTGAATCCCTATGAGGGGGCGTATTCGGCGGTATGCGGCCTAATGGCGTTCCCTGCGGAGTCGCAAAGTACTATTAATAAATTGAAAACAGGGCTTGTGCAAGATGTTTCTATCGCGTTTAGAAGTGATTCGGTTGTTTGCTCTCTTTGCCTAAAGCCTATGGAATCCTTTTTTTGGTTTAATTATTGTGAAGAACACGGCTTCCCCGGAGAGATAAATGAGGCTACCGGCCAGCCCGTTGTTGGAATTTTTACTACTTGTAGCGATGTAAGAACGTTTGGACACGTGTCGGACGGAGCCGCTAAGCGAGCACGATACGTTCTAGACTATACAGCAAACACGTAAGTTTTGCTAAAGTGAGAGCCGATTCGCGCTCTGGCGTTGTAAATGCAGCGCTTGGAAGACTTAAGTTCGATCCCCCGAATTTAAGGTTATTTATCAGGGAGACAATTAAAATGAGACTAGATCCAAATGTCATGCTGTCTGAATTGACAGGAATTGACAAGATGTTAGAAACGATAAAAGCTTCTGAGCAGGCGAAGACGGCTCTTACATCCGAACTTGCTGAGGCGAAGGCTGCACTAGATGCGGCTAATGCTGATAGTGAGCAGAATGTAGCAAAAGTGGTTGAACTAGAAGCCAAAGTGACTGAGCTATCTGCTGCGGTAGACGCTCTTGCTGAGGCCGAAGTAAAGATTGCTGCTCTTGAGGCTGAGAAAGACGAACTAGCTACAGCTAATTCTGAGCTTGAAGCCATGAAGCCTGATACGGACGCGCAAGCGGCTGAAGTTCAAGCGATGGTGGATGCGGCTGTAGAAACGGCTGCGGTAGAGAATCTTGCTGTAATTGCAGATTTGCAGACTCAGCTAGCGGCTACTAAGGCTGAACTTGATAGCTTGTCGGCGGAGGCGGATGCTACAAAGCTTGCTGCCGACGCACTTCAGGCACAGACAGCCGCAGTGGCTAATGCACTAGACATTAGGGGAGAAGCTCCTACTGATTTATCGCATAGTCAAGATATTAACAAAGTCGCGGCCATCGTTGCCCGATATCAGGCGCTTTCGACAAGTATCTATCCAGCTCAGAAGTCTGAAGCTCGAAAGATCTATGCCGAGCACAAGCAAGAGATTGTTGCATTTCTAGACTCTAAGTCAGGCACGACTTCCGCGCCTGTCGACACTCAGTCTAGTGAATCTACGATTACCGATGAGCAGTTGGGACTTTATAACAGTTGGCTTGCTGATCGCGCGACTCTTATGTCTAGCATAAGCCGTCTAAGCACGGAAGAGCGAACACGGCTTCATGTGAAGAATAGACAAACGTATTCAGCTAATAGAGAGCTGTTTGACCGCTGCTTCGAGGCCCGGTCACGAAAAGAAAATTAATAGGGAGTTATAACTAAAAATGGCTACTGGCATTTTTTTCGCTGACGAGTTCATTCCCGTTATGGAAGATAGATTCTTCCGTGAGCCGGGACCAGAAACTGTATTTCACCAGTTTGTGAGTGAACTCGATGATTTCTCGATGAAACCGGGCGATACGAAGCGTGTGCTAGGACCGACATTCCTTGCTGAGCCCACCGATCCTTATACGGATCGCAAGCTTTCTAGCATTCAGGATAAGGTCTCGGATAATGCGTCTCAGCACCCGGACGAGAATAAACAGGAGATCTCTATCGAAGAGCATCTTCTACCCAACGCGCTCATTGCGCAGGAATTTGAGGCGGCTCATTCGTACCATGATTTGGCACAGATGAATGGCGCTGTTCTTGCGAGAGACTATCACCGATGGCGCGACGCCTACATCCGAAATAGGATGTTGGATTCGACCTTCGTTCGGTACGTAGGTGGAGTTGCTAACGAGGCGGCTCTTACTTCGGCGGCCAAGATCACTAGCGATGAGATTATGATCGCCGCTGAGAGACTCTCGGCGCGATACGTTCCCAAGTATCCTGACGGCACGTACATTGCTGTTGTGGACCCGTCGGTTGTGGTTACGTTGTTTACGGAACAGAAGTTCCTTGATGCGACGACCCGCGCCCTTGGCAATCAGGCGCCGGTGTTTAGCGGAGAGCTTGTTACGGCGGGCGGAGTTCGGTTCATTGAGTCGAACAACATTCCCAAGACGACTGCTGATTCTGATGGTACGCCTTTCCAAGCTTCTCAGGTGCTTATCTTTGGTACGCACACGTTCGGCATGTGGCCTATGGGCACGGCTGATGGGCTTATCTCGGCAGAGCGCATGGAATTCCTAAACGGAATGGGCGCTGGTCCGGTAGTTGCACTTCGTGGCAAGCCGGTTTCGGTTCGACTCCGTGAGGTTACGGATTATGGCCGATTCCAAGAGATGATTTGGCTTGAGCACAGCATGTACAAGGTGCTCGATCCGGGTGTTACCGTGTATGATGGTACGAAGACAATTGGAACTGATTCTCGCTTCATTCAGAAGCTTGTAGGTTCTACAGTGACGGTATAAACTAATTTAGTTTATATTGTTATTTTTAGGGCCGGGGTGTAAAAACCTCGGCCCCTATTTCTTTTTGGTGAAAGCATGACTACATCACAATGGTTAACAGGCTTGGGCGCCGCTCTCACAGTTACAGCTCCTATGATTGCTCCGCTATACCCAACGGCGGGTATTATTCTAGGTGCAATTGCAGCCGGACTAACAGCGTTTAACCAATCATTACGCTATCCTACTAGAAAGAGCCGCATCGCGGCTGCTAAAAAAGAGATTGTTCAAGATCGTTGCGAGCAAGTAGCGGAAAAGATTGAGGAACAGAAAAATGGCTAATATTTTTTCAAAAATTGGGTCCGCTATTAGAGCGGCATATAATAAAATTAAGGGACTAGTTATCGATCCGGATATATACGAGGGCGTACTAGATACGGTTGATGCCATTGCGGCGCTAACGAAGTATGCGTATCCAGCCGCGAAGCTGGTAGCAGAAATGACTCCTACCAGTATAGATAATAAAGTTCTTGAAGCGCTAGGCAAACTTGGTCTAACAAATTCTGATATTTTTGATGAGCCCGACGAAATTGTGCGGCATGGTAGATTGCTACAGCTAGCTGCCACAGTAGCACGACGCGAGCTTAAGGACGCTTTAGCGGCCGTAAAAGAGCTTAGAATTGGTAAGTTCGTAATTACCGCCGTGGACGTAATCACTAACGACGCTCTTCGGGCGGCAGTAAGTTTAGCTTACACTGCTCTGGTTCGTGGAAAAGCCGTCTCACAAGGATAAAAGTATGAGTGTATTTAGAGACATTGAATGCTCAAAATGCAAAGGCGTGTTTGAATCATTTCAGGCAATGGACTGTCCAAAGCTATATACCGCCGAATGCCCACTGTGTAATGCCACGTGCAATCTAGAACGGGTGTACATTACAGCTCCCGGGATCTCTTTTGGTGGCATTTCCGGCGCCGTAAATGGATCTGGATTTTATACAACAGACTATAAGAACTCAGATTTAGTAAAAAGACGCGCTATTGAACATCGAAGTAGGATTCGTGGAGAGTAGCCGAACATGGATTTCTTTGGGATTCCTATTGACAACTGGATTAACTGGGCGCCCGGCATCGTAGCCGCGCTATCCTTTTTAGGCGTATCATTTGTATATATCAAAAGGAAAGTAGTGGTATATTTTTTGAAAGCTAAAAATGTAGTAGAAACATTTAAAAGTCACAGTAAAGCAATAAATGAGATCGCCTCTAAACTAGATTTGATTCTTGCCGAGGTAACTCACAACGGCGGAGCATCACTTAAAGATGTGGTGCGCCGAATAGAGCATAGGTTGTGCGACCTAGAGTTTACTAGCCTCACGGTATTGGATCACGAGCAGGTTGGAGTGTTTAAAACAAACGCGCTAGGGCAATGTGTTTGGGTTAATAGGGCGTGCTCCCGCTTATTCGACCAGTCTAGAGAAGATCTACTAAAGTTTGGATGGCTTTCTAGCGTTATAGTTGAGCAACGGGTAGCAGTAGAGGATGAGTGGGCTCGATCCGTAAAAGATCAACGAGAAGTTAGCACATCCTATAGTATTAGAACGCCATCTGGTGAGATAATTCCAGTAGAAGCAAAGGCTTACCCCATCTTGGGGCCACACAGTGCATTTCTTGGGTATGTTGGCACCGTATCCAGAAAAGTAAGTAATGTGAAAACGCATGGTAACTAGAGAATATCAGTGCATCGTATGTCCGGCGTATCCATATTTTGTAGTTAGTCGACGAGTCACAGACTCAACCGACGAGGCATGTCCGGGATGTGGCGCATCTGCGGAGCAAATACATACCGCAGCTCCTATGTTTGGCTTTGGACCGTCGTTGTCAGACTCTGGTGGTATTCCAGATTATAAATCTTGTAGATCTGAATATACTGAGTGGCAAAAAGAAAAATTTACTAAGCTGTCACAGGACCTACATCCTGCAAATGTAGGAAAAACATCCGTCACAGAAGAGTCATACGCATCTAAATCAGCACTAAGGGCGGCTAGAGCAAGTAAAGCGAAGGTTAAGTAATGCTTTATATTTATACTGACGAGCTTTCGACATACGCCGCCAGATCGAACTTTAATGAGTCCGATAAAATACCAATTATTATGTCTGCGTCTGAGCTTACCGAAGCTTTTTTAGGCAGATCCTTAGCCATTAACGAGTATACTGAAATTATTAGACTTAGCTCTGGTTTATCGGGCTGGATATCTAATGTACCGATAACCGAAATTACCAATCTAAGAGTTAGAAGAATAAAGAAAACTAATCAAGGTGGGTACGCAGTTGCGGCGGACGGATGGTTTAACATCACGTCAGATATTTACACGCAGTGCGTGAATCTTAAAACTGGTAGAATTGATTTATTCGCGCCGGTTTGGGATGGATATAATAGATTTACAACAACTGAAGCCGGTCCCAACGAAAAGTTTGAAGTTGAAATAACATATAAATCTGGATTATATGCGTCAACGTCTCTTACAGAAGATGCTGAAGTTGGCGATACGGTACTATATGTAGAAGATTCCTCTAGTTTTCAAGCCGGTATGAAAGTTACACTTGGAACGCTTGGGGTGATGCATGTTATTGCCAGCGTAGAAGGCAGTGGTATTAGATTTAGTGACCCGATAACAGAAGCCCTATTAGAATTCGATGAAGTAAATCAAAGAGTTTCAAAGCCTATAAAACTAGCTCTCGGAATGATTTGTGAAGATAGAGTTACTTTTTTGCCTAATGTGCTACGACAGTCTAGACGGATTTCTGTTTTGACCGACACGCTGCGCAGAAGCAACACTCTACCAATCCCTCCCGATGCTATGACAATTTTGGCTAAGTACAGAACTAGGATCTGGACATAATGTCATCATACTCCCCGGAACAAATTTTAGATAAATTTGCCGAACTTCATAACAGATATGTAGGGTCTGATCGTACTGTAAGTATTGCTAAGGTGAGTACCTTCAATGTGGTAGAGCCATTTGCCGATCAGGACGAGACATTTTCGTGGCAGTATTTTGAAGTGACTCCCGTGCCTATTGTTACTGACACTCCAGATCTTGAAACGTGGGATTATATTGGTGGATCTGTTGGGCCTGACGAGAAGATTTTTATCTTTTTAGCCGATTCGCTGGTCGCACGAGACCCGATAGCAACTCTCGGCCAAAGAGTCGAAGCCTTTTTAAAGCCGCTAGTAGGCTTGCGAGGTGGCGCAATTAAATATGGGGATGTGCTTTATTCAGTAAAGTATTTTCTTCCAAGCCAAGGAATCATTGGGGTTATACCGCAATGGACCATTGTGGCTAAAACGGTGGTGTAATGGCAAGCTTTAGTAATGCTGTTCATAGAAGCATATTTGCAAAAATTGCCATTTGGTTATTACAGGGATCTAGAGATATGTCCTTGTATTCTACACTACCACTAACTAACGACGGCAAGTATTCTTACACATATGATAGTAAAGTATACGCTGTAATGCCTAAGTTAGAAGGACAAGACCCAGATGTTCCCGGTATAAACATTATTATTCTTGGTGATGTAGATGTCTCGCCCAACAGATTACGCACAAAGAGATTTATTACTCCAGTAGCTATTGACGTTGTTAGAGAACTTGCAGCGGGGGAATCACCTGTCGCGCTATCAGCTAAAATAAGAGAAGTAGTTGAAGTTGTAGATACGGTATTACGAGATGGTTTTGTTAGAGTTTATGATTACTCAAACATATCAACCCCAGATACGGGTTATAACGCGTATTGGGTTGATGAAGAGTTATCGTGGAGAAATGAATCCTTACCGGAAGAGGGAGGATTCATTAGACATATTGTTGAGTTCGGAGTCCAGTGGACCGAGAAATCAATATAAGGACGTGGAAAATGGTAGAACTTGAGGATTTTGTGTCCCTAGCAAACAAGCTCGGAACACATCCTGCTAACGCTAAGGTATGTTGGGAAGCATGGTTAGATACTAGAATTACTAATTTTGGTGTGCCTGAGAAGGGCCTTAACGCGTTTCAAAATAGACTTATTCACTTTTCGTCACAGACCGGAATGCGAAGCACTAAAGCTGTGGCCTTTTGCAGACTTTTCGCGGCCTTGGAACAGCAGATGTTTCCGGAACTCATCACCCAAGGAATTCCGGGCGGATCGGCCGCTGTGCCGCTTAGTTCTCTTGCAAAGAGAGAAACAATAGAGGTTGTAGTTCCGATGCTGGAACCCGAAACTGTAGAAGCGGAGATCGTAGCACCAAGGAAAAGACGCTGGCGTGCTGATAAAGTAACTTCAACCGATATTGAAGTTTTAAATAAAGTAGATTAAGGTGCGTACCGGAGTCAGGTTAAAGCCCGCGCCCGGTTCTGACCGCCTTACTGATCTATAGATCCAATTGATATAGGAGACTCTAGAGTATTATGGCTAATAAATACGCCTTTACTGGTGGTTACAACGCTTATTCTTTCCCAATCGCGGGCAGACGTATTCTGATTTCGGCGGCGGACACGGCGCTTCCTTCTGATATCGTGCCTATTGACGACACGAACATTCCGTCAGGCTGGGTAGACCTTGGCCCAACGGAGAATCAGGAAGTCAGTATTACTCTTTCTCGCCAAACGGAAGCTATTCAAACTGGCGTCATCCCTACGGATAGACGCAAATATATCACGGGCCAGTCTGGAACGCTAGAAGCTACGCTTCAGCGGTATGAGCCGGGTTTGCTTGGCTATCAGGCCGGTGTCGATCCGATTGCCGAGGTTGCGGCCTCTGGCGCAAACCGCGCCTACGTTGATATTTATCTTGGCGGAACGCTTGGCAACATTGTTTCGCTTCTAGTCTTTGAAGACTTCGACATTAACCTTATAGAAGATGCTTCCGGTGGAAACACTTTCGAACAAGTTTGGTATTACTCCCCACAGGCGCAGTCTGACGGAGACATCGACCTTAGTAGAAAGGTTACCAAGGCCCCGGCCGTCCCTGCACGTTTTACGTTGCTGGGCTTCGAAAACGTTGCGGCGCCTAACCGCACGGTTCTTCTGCAAACCAGATGGGTTGAAGCTGCGTAACAGTAGCTTAATCTTTTAGTTCGCCCCCACGTCGTCCGCACGGGGCTATGGTTCTTCCCGCCATAGCCCCACTTTTTATCTCATAAGAGGAAGGTCAAATATATGCCTCGCGCAAAGAAAACAACACTCGCCACTTTAGCTACTTCCGCCCCGGAAGTTTCTCTACCAAATCCAACTGTTCCAGAAAAACCAGCTAAGTTTGAACCCGTGGAGTTGCCCCTCGGCGACCGCATGTTCACTATAGCCCCCATTGCGTCCCGCGGAGGGAAAGAAGCGTATAATGATTCTGCCGATTTCACTACGGCAGCCATCCCGCTCGTCACTCGTATGTTCAACATGGCCGTGGCTCAGCAGTATACGGCCGGTGTAAATATCGATAGATCAGAACAAGATATGCTTGCTGACGTAATTCATTCGGTTGGAGACCAAGATATGGTAGGGCTAGTGCGAGATATGCAAGCTAGTATGGCGTATCTAGGGATGATTGCGTGTAAATTTACAGATCCCGAGATCACAGAGGACGATGTAAAGTCGCTATCAGGTGGGCCGCTTAATCCTGAGCTAACGCAGATTGTGTTTACTCAGATTTTGGCCGATAGGATTCTAGATACAGTTATTGGTTTAGGAGCCGGATTCGCCATCTCGCCCCATGCAACGGCGTAATCCAAGAATATGCGCTAGCGACAGAGCTAGGCTACTTCTAAACACACCAGAAACAGCAAATAGATTTGTTTGGTTTAACGACCGCCTATCGCCAATTCTACATTTACCACTACACAAGTTAGAAAGATTTCGTGGAGCCACTGAGCCCATGGAGGAACTAATGTCCTTGGGCTTTGAAGTTGGCTTCAAAGAAATAATCTTTTCTAATAGGAAAGCGGTCAATGAGATAATGAAAACTAATTTAGTTGAGGCGGCCGCCATTGTATTAAATATAACAAATGATGAAGTAAGATCATCGGGCACTGGTCCAATGGCAGTTTTATCGATAGTACTAGAACAATGGGTTCATAACTCTGAGGCAGAGGTAATCAAAAAGATATTCCCTATGCCGCCGAATGATAAAGATGACATTGAACTAGAAGATGATCCCAGTGAAGATAATCCTCTCGCCCTAGTAGAAAAGATGGCTAGTGGCTATCATTGGCCACTTGAAAAGTCATTGGAATTAACCCTGCCTCAAATTTACTTAATGGGTAATTCGTCGGCGTGGTCTTGGCACAAATCTGAGATAAAGTCTGAAGATGGTGATAGCCCACGTAAAGCCAGACATACTATGAAGGTGCCTAAAGAGGTGGATGGTAAATCGTTCAAATCGTTTAAAGAAATGACGTCGACTCAATACAAACAATATTTACAAGACGTAGGTTTAGCATAATGGGACAAGGCAGAACAGGTCCAGTTTTTGGGGACAGAAACTATGCGTTGGGCGGTAACGCCCGTAAAATAATTGTAGAGGGCGACATTAAAAATAATGGCGAGGCCCGGTGGAAACGAATAAGACAAGGTGCCCAGATTGTACGAGATATGCGCGAAGTTGGTTGGGTATCTGACGTTTCTACGTGGTCTCCTTTTATAGATACAATACACGATAAGTTTCTTGATGAGGCATACACAGACCATCGACATAGATCCAGAGGCTATAAGATGTCTGTAATTAATACCGCGTACACTAAGTTTGAGGACGGTACAAAGTTTTTTTATTTTGATGCGGTAGATCGTGGCAGAAAAGCCGTTGTTTCTGCTTCTGGAAAACCCATAGTATTTTTACACCATAATGCTCAGGGAAAGCCCGGTAAACTAGCTAAGTTAAAAAAGGGAAAAACATATGGGCCGCCGTTCCAAATATACGCTAGAAAAGTTAAAGCATCCCAGCCAGCCTATATAACATTAAAAGCAAAACAGTTAATAGATGCATCGTTTAATCACGAGATAGAAAAGGCATTGACCAGATTTATTAAAGGTCTCGGTAAGCGATTTGCAGCGCAGTTTGGGGAAACGCCTCAGTCCCTGCCAAAACTTGAATTTACGGGGTATCAACAAGATTTACCGCCCAAGGGTAAGCGCAGTAGGGGGGCAGAGAAGGCACGTCGAATAGAGATTGCTAACAAAGGTCTAGAGTCTAGAACAACAGCGCGATCTAAAGCGGCCGCTACTGCCATAAAAAGAAAGAAAAAAAATGAGGTTGTAGTCTCATCCGAGAAGCCCAAGGGTCGTCTTGTAAAACGGGATGGCTCGATAATTGAGTCATCCACCCCGGTAACTCATAAGACAAGCAAACGTGGCGAAAAAGATCTTTTTATAAAAGCGCAACAGGCTAAAGAAGCGGGGCTTTCTAGCTTTCGAAAACCAACTTTAAAAGAAAAAACATTTAGGGTTGTTCCGCAAGTTCCACTTTATTTAAAAGAGTTTGCAGATGTTATTTCTGATAAAGAAATAGAAGAAGTCTCGGATGAGGACGCAACGGCATACTTACGCGCAACGATTGAGAAGCTTTCTGATGTTGCTGAGAGATTGGAAGCTGAAATAACCTCTAAAATGATAGCTAATGCTAAAAAATATCTATATGATGATGCTATTAAGCAGAGAGAAAAACTAAAGCGGGAGCTAAGAGATCGAAATAAGCATGACGCGCAGCGCCTAGAGGCCGCTCTAGGTGGAAAGATTTACTTTGGTAGACCTAAGCAAGGCGGCGTTATCCAACAAGCGAGATTTGCAGAGAATCTTAAAGATTTAGATGATGATGCTAAAGCTAACGCTCTTAAAAACGTTAAAAATTTCAATGACGCTAGAACTAACATTTGGATTGCCATGCTGAGACTAGATAATCCAGAAGAGCTAATGAAGATCTTTGCGGCCGCAATCGACAAGCAAGTTAAGCACTTCCAGAAAGTAACTCCATCCAGAAAAGGGTTCAAGTTCTTAGCGTTTAGTAACACGTATTTAGAACCCAATACTCCTAGTAAAGGTTCGCACGCAGATGTACTTAAAAATAGTTACGCATTAGCATCTAATCGAAGAATGTCAGATAGATTAAAGAGATATGGGTCCGCTAAGAAATAATTAAAAATGGCAAACAATTATACAGTTAACTTTGAGCTTTTAGGCTCTGCTGATTCCCTTACCGCGGCGCTTGAAGCGGCAAAGAGGGAGCTGCATAGCTCCGGCGTAGCTCTGTCGTCCGATGCTGGACAAGCATCACAACAGATATCGGCGGTATTCGCGCAAGCTCTAAACAGAATTGCGCAAGAAGCGAAGAGAGTTAATACTGTATTAGCGGCCGAAACTGATGGACTTCGTAAGAGAGCTAATTTAGTAGCTAAGGGACTTGTACCAGATTCAAAAACAAAAGCTGCAATCACTAAGGACTTACTTGGTGGAGAAGCTGAGTTTACAGAGCTAAGACAGCAGCTAGAAGCTAGATTAGGTAAAGCTCTAACATCGTCCAGCCTTAAGGCTATTAAAGCGCCTGAGCTAAGAAATCTTCTAAGAGAAACGTACGCCGACCTATTCGTCAGTGCGAACCAAGGCGCATTAGATAATGCGGCCAAAGCTGATCTTCAAAAGCTCGCGGGCTATAAGCGAAACATTGAATCTATTCTTGATAAAGATATCAAGGGTAACTTACAAAAGAATCTATTAAAGAATAGAGATTTTCTTGAGAGCAAGTTCCCGGGTGTTTTTGAAGGCACCGAAGGTAGATCTAAGATTATCTTAGATAAAGACTTTCTAAAGACTGGGCTCACTGGAAATGTAAAAACAGACTTTGGTATTTCGGACGCGGCCCTAAAGAAAACAGACGGCAACATAGAAAAGGTTCGTGAACGTGGAACTAAATTAGTTGCTGTATTGCGGCGCATTGACGATGAGATTGCTCTAACTAGAGAGCGCATCAATCGACGGGGTGGGCCTGCTAATATTGGCAGAGATGACCCACTTAACAAGTATGCCGCTATACTTGAAGATAGCGCACTCCGCGTACGTAATGCTCTTGGAGAATATAGTTCGGCGCTGAGACGTAGAGATTCTATTGTAGGGGCACTGAACGCTCCAAAGAATCTAGCAGAGCGCGGTACATCCATTGCCATTCTATCGGCCTTTGAGCAAACAAAAGAAGCTGTTCGCGCACGTCGACAAGAAGTAGATCAGCTTCGCACGCAAGTAAAGAACGATCTAGCTCAAACTTATAACGCGTTAAAGACTCCGGGTCTTGCTCAGAAAGACGAGAAGCTTCTTAATACTAGAGCATCCGCTTATCAGCAGCAAATACAACAGTTAACAAAACTGTTAGGTGTTTTAAATCAAACTGATGATTCTTTCAGACGCGCAGAGTCGGCCGCGAACCAGTTCGCTGCGTCCCTCAGCGATAGAGGAATTAGCGACGGTAAGTTAAGTGCTAGAGGTAAATCTGTAAACCAGTTACGACGCGATCGTAAAGATCTTCGTGCCGTACAGATTCAAATAGAGAATGAGCTTAAAGAAGCTACTACTAGAATCAATAGAATTGCTAAGCAGTCTCCAGAAGCTACAGTACTTACTCAAGCTGTTACTCAACTTCGCGGACAGAGACAGCAGATTAGGGCCGCGTTATCGGGAATTGGCGACGAGCTTGGTAATCAGTTACGGCGCGGCCCACTAGGTAGAATTAAAGATTATCTTCAATTCAGCGTTGTGGCGGGCGGCGTTTATCAAATAGCTTCGGCGATTAGGAATCTAACTCGTGAAGTCTTTAGCGCGTCCGCAGAATTCCAAAGACTGAAAACCTCGTTCGTCGCAGTTTTAGCAGAGCCAGTACTCGCCGAAGGGGGAGCTGGAGAAAAATCCGGCCTAACTCCTAATTTATTAACACAGCTAAATCGTCAGTCGGAGCAGCTATTCAAGCGTAGTCAGCTTAACGCGGTTAAGACCGTAGCCACTACTAAAGAATACGTGTCCGTTTTGCTATCTGCTTTAGCCGTAGGCCAACAAATTGGCCTTACGATGGAGCAAACTGAGGAGCTTACATTAAACTTTGTTAGGGCTGCGGGCGCATTTGGCATTGAACAAGAAAAGGTTGGCAGCTCGATCGCTCAGATCTTTTCTGGTAGCGTTCGTGTAACTAATCAGTTAGCTAGAAATTTAGGCTTAGCCACCAAAGAGCAGAGAGATTTGCTGAAAGAAGCACTTAAATCAGGTACGGTTTATGAGTTTCTTATTCAAAAAACTAAGGCATTTGCACAGACCGGTAAAGAAGCAGAAAATAACTTCATTAACGTGTCTGCCGCGATAGCAGACATTTTTCAGTTAGGCGGCTCACAGGCCATTGCTCCATTATTTGATTTTATTAACTCTAAGTTAATAGACATTAGGGAAGCGTTTATTGGAGAGGACGCTAGTTCGATCTTTAAAGCTCCGCTTGTCCTTATTATAGAGCGAATAAGAAACACAATTATTGAGCTTCTTCCGAACATTAACGCTTTTACCTCAGCTTTTGTTGGACTAGGTAGCACTCTTTTTCAATCGTTAACAAGCGGCGGCGGCAGTGCACTCAAGCTAATACTAAATTTACTAACCGCAATCTTAAATACAATTAGTCAAATTGTGGGAGGCACTAATAACTTCTTATCGCCGATTGTTAAACTTGTTCCATATCTTTTAATAGCTAGAACTGCCATCGGCGCTATTAACAGTGTGTTAGCTACAACCGCCAATACAGTTGGTAAGGTTGTAGATGCGGCCGCGGCCGCGGCGGAAAAGGCAGTTAATGTAGCAGCAACAATTAAAGGACAGCAAGTCGCTACGAAGGGTTCTTCAGGCGGAACAGGTGGAATCAATTTTGGGCAAGTGGGCTTACAGGCAAACACCGCCGCACAAAACGTACAAACATTCGGCCTTAAGGTGCAGGGCGCGATTGGTGCGCTACAAGCCGGCTTGGCGGTATTTGGAGCCTTTACTACGGTAATTGGAGCAGGGATTTTAGTTATAACCGTTGCTACCAATCTTTGGAGAGAATACAGTGGAGCGGCCGCGGCCGCACGGAAAGAAGAAGCTCTATTAGCCGAAGCTCTTTCAAAGTCAATAGAAAAAGTAAATCAACGCATAGACAGCGGTAAGCTTTTAATAAACATCTTAGAAGCGCAGGCTGTGGCCGCCGCGCACGCTCGCGGAGCGGAAAACGACGAAGAGTTTATCAAAGCAAACGCGAAATTAAGAGCATTCTTTACTGATGCTGAAATTGCTCAAATTAATTTGGGCAAGATAAATGATGAGCTTAGAGCTAAAATAATTGCTAATCAGCGAGCAATTGCGGAATCGTTTACTGGGTCAACAAACACGCTTACGGACGCTGCCGAAGTAGATATAGCTAGATTAATTGAACTTAGAAATAAAATAAACTCTAGCCCGGTATTAAATGAAGCATTATTAGGCATTAATAAAGCGTTTATAACGCCAGAAGATATCGCCGAACTAGATAGAATACGAAAATCTATTGAGCTGGCAGCGGCCGAACTACAAATAGAACACTTTGATTTTGTTAATGCCACCGAAGAAACAATTGTTCAAATTCAGCAGCAAGCAAAACAAGCTGGTGAAGCATATGAGCTTGTTGCAGATGTAGCGAACGCTAACACACAGACATATGAAGTTCAAATTAATCTCATTGCCCGCCTCAAACAACGTCAAAATGAATACTTACTTCAAGCAAAAAAATTAGATACACAAGATAAAAATCAAGTTATCACTAGAAATCGCTTACTAGAGATTTCTAATAAGCTAACGAATCAGATCGTTGTTCTAACGGGCGGTATAATTAATAACGTTAAAGCGGGCGCCTTAAATAGAGAAGAGACTCTTAAAGGCGCAGATGCTAATATTATAGCAGCACAGTCGTCATTGGCGCAAGCAAACAGCCTACTTACAGTTAATCAGCTAATGCTGGAGCAGTTTGAAATTGCTCAACTTGCTGCTAGAGCAACTAACCCATTAGATCCTATTTTAGAAAGCCGATTCGACGTTCTTATTACCCATTTTAGAACTACTGTAGATAACTTAAAGAAAGACATACAAATTCAACAGGGCATTATTTCAACCAACACCGAAATAAGAGATGCCTTATCTAAAAAAACGTTACCGGCCGGGGACGATAAGAAATACAAAGCGACTCGTGACGTTCTACAAGACTTCTTAACAGATTTCAATAAAAAACTTGAAGTCATCAAGAGCATTAATGATAACATTCTTAAGAATGAAGCTGAGATCAATGCTAGTAGAAAACGAATTAGAGATTCACTGGCCGAAGGCGGCGCGATATCTATTATCGAACTGGGCAAAGCCGAACGCGACGCTATCGAGGAAGAATTTGATCTAACTAAGCAAGGTATCGACGCTCAGATTAAGTTCATTGATTCTAATATAGATGCGGCCAGAGAGCTAGCTAAGAAAGCCGAATCGAATGCTAAAGTCAAGGGCGCGCAGGGCGACAGGGTAGATCTTGCATCCGATACGCGCGACCGCGAAGGTCAGGCTTTAGACGACTTAACTAAGAAGAAGATTGATCTACAAGGTCAGTTAGTAGATGCTACTCGTAAGTTTGAAGCCGAAATATCGAACTCAGTTTCTAGTGAAGTTAAAAAGAGACTTGATCTTAGACAAAAAGAACTAGATCAAATTCCACAACTTGTTAGCTTATTAACCGACGCTCAAAAAACATTCGCACAGCAGTTAGCCAAGTTCAATATTATTACGGCTGAGCAGTTGAATAGCGTCGAATTTGAATCCGACGCGGCTGATCGCGCCGCCAGAGCCGAGCGCCTAATAAAAGAGATCTTTCCTCTGGCAGATCCTCAAACTAAAGATTTTGTAAAAGACGCGCTTGAAGAATTCAAAATTGCTCGACGAAAGGCATTCGAAGCAGACGCCAAGGGCTCTAGATTTACGGAGGTGGGAGATCAGGTTTTAGCTCTACAGCAACTTCTTGCCCAAGACTTCCCTGACTCAATCGAGGGCGCTACTAAGCGGATAGAGCAATTCCGGGAAGCATCGGCACTGGTCGTAGCTTCTCTGCGATCAGAGGTAAACTTTGATACGTTCAAAAATGATGCCGACATAATTTTTGCTAAAATTAATCAGCTTAGTGTTTTAGAAAAAACATATCAAGATGCACTAAAATCAGGTACAACCGATAAGCTTAATCAATCCCTTGCTAGAATTCCAATTGTTAAGGCGGAAATAAAAAAGGCCAACGACGCGCTTATTGCTAGTGTTGAAAAAAGCGCAATTGAAAATAAAAATCTTATTGTATCGTATTCAAAACTAGCTCAGGTTCTATCCGATACGGCTTTTTTGACTCCAGACGATGAGCGTAAACTTCAACTAGCTTATGTAGAAGAGATTAAGGCGAATGGCGAGGCCGCAAATAGACAAACAATCTTTCAGTTTGAGCAGCTACAAAAGCGCCTAGATATTGAGCTTCAGCTTTTAGAGATAGAAAAGAATCGACTAGATTTCAATCAGCAAGTTCTTCAAACAAGGAAAGAGCTTGGTCTTATAACTGAAGCAGAGTTTAGAGATGAGCAGCGCCGAATCATCACAGCGCAGCTTGAGTTGAATAAGCAAAATGAAGCCGTTCAAGAAAGACGGCTGCGACAATCATTTGCTAGTATCTCTGCTACAGGATTTGATAAAGCATCCGACGACGCCCGAGCTAAACTAGTTGAAGTATCCAATACGATGGTGGAGCTTACGCAAAGCAGTAATGATTTGCGTGTACAGTTGCTTCAATTAGGAAGCGTATTTGTGGACGCGGCCGAAGGCTTTGATAAGATATCGTCGGCGTTCGATCAATTCACCGGCGATAGTGCTATTTCTAAACTTGGTCCGGTGTTTAAGGCTGTAGAAAATCTTTTCCGAGAGCTTGAAAAGTCCCGACTGAGAAGTCAAGGGAAAGAACTATTGACTGCGCCACAAACGTTCGCTAACCTTATTGTTAAAGCGGGCGCGGATTTTAAATTAGATCTTGAAGACATTGGAAAACTTCTTAACACTAAGGGCACGGAATTCAAAACATCATTAACTGCGGCCTTAGACGGTAAGGAAGGATTTGTCGAGCGCGTTAAAGCGGCCGGAGAGGCGTTTAAGAAGGCCGTATTACCCGATAAACCCACTGCTATTTATGTAGATAATAATGATGCATTTGGCACAGAACAAAACATAGATAGAACCAAATATGGTTATGACAACGGTGCGGCCGCTAGAGCCGCAGCCGCTGCTACCACTGTGCCGCCCTCTGCTGATGATTTGCCGATTAAGTCATTTAAAGATCGCATAAAGAGCATTTTAGAAGCGTATACTAAGAAGTTTGGGGATGAATTTAAGGGCCGCCCCGGAGAAACGGTTACAGCTAAATCTTCTTTTTTTGGTAAGATTTCTGGATTTGTCACAAAAAACATTGGAGCTATTCTAGAAGCAGTAGCCAGTCTAGTATCTGGTTTTGCTAGAGGGGGAGCCGGAGGCATTATTTCTGGAGTTGGTGGAGCAGTCGGCGCCATTGGTGGCTTATTTACAAGTTCTAATAATGCGTTTCTTAAGAACCTTCCGGCCGTGGGCGCGATATTCGGCGTCGTCGGAGGAATCTTTGATGTATTCGCCGCCAAAGCAAAGGCCAAGGCTGAGGCATTCGCCAAGACTGTTGGTGAAGGCATCGACGACATTAAACAAGCGTTTAATGACGGAAAGATTTCACTAGCAGAGGCTATTAGTCAAATTAATGCTCAGTTAGCCGGAGCCCGCGCCAAGTTAACAGGTGGTAAAACCGGTAAGAAGGGCGGAAATGCGGCATTTGCTCAGCTTGAGCAACAAGCCAAAGAGGCGCAAGAAGAATTACGTCGACAAGCCGAGGCCACTCAGAAAGAATTCTTGGAGGCTCTTAATCTTCTTCGTAAGCCCGCTGAACTTAGAGACATCATTACTCAGATCAACGACGCCAGAAAGAAAGCAGAAGAGTTCCTGCGCAGTTTCGAAGATCAAGATGGTTTGATAGGCGCAACACAGCAAGCTATGGAATTCTTCCGTCTGACTATTGGAGAAATTAGAGACGGGATTGAAAAGAGTCTTAAGGATCTTCGTCAGCAACTCAAGGACGCGGCCGAACAATTTGAGAAGTCTCGTAGGGATATTCTACTTCAGGGCAGAATAGATCCTAGGGTGTCTGAAGCCGAGAATAAGCGTAAGCAGCTTCTAGACCTTGAAAGAGAATTTAGGGAGCGCCAGAAAGAACTTGTTGACCAGATTGCCACCGAGCAAACTAAATTAGATTTGGTTAATCGCCGCGCCGAGATAGAATTCAAAATAGGCCAATACATCGAGCGCTCCGCGGCGGCTCTTAGTAACGCGGCTGTTGCGCTGGGCAATGTATTAGCCGGTTTGCCCGGTAACGGCGGCGGAGCTGGCGGGTATGGCAACTACGGGGACTTCTTAACTAGCCCGCAAGTTGGCGATCTTATTATGAATAATAAGATTGAAGTTAATGTTAATGGCAGTAACGCGTCTGCGCAAGAAATAGGCGTAGCAGTGGCTGACCATATTAGGCTGGCTGGTAGAACACAACATAATAGAAGTTCACCGGCCACTGGTAATTTTTAATAAATGAATACAAACTTAACAGTAGGAGTCACCGACTGGACCGCCTCGGTGTTGTGGAAAAAGCTAAGCTTATCTATTAGAGACGGTATAGGTATAGCAGCATCTATCTCATTAGATGTTACCGGTGTCGCAGCGACAGCCCCCGGGCCGCTAGATAGGTTTGTGTTAACTCTTCCAAATGGAGAAAAGTTTGTACTGATCCCAGAAGGGGAGCCGGAAGTTACTACTTACGCGCGAGATATTGCTGGTGGAGATCCAGTAATAGAATATGTTTATAAGTGCGTAGATCCTCTCACGGCGCTAGATAGACTGCCGCTACCTAATTTAGTATTCATTGACGAGTTCGCGGGCGATATTATCAAAGATACTATAGCCGCGATGGACGCAACGCTAATCACAACGGGTGTTGCAAACGGTAATCTTGTACCGGTATTAGATCTAAGTAAGCTTAGTAAGTTTACAGATATTGTTGCTGATAAAGATGTTTCGTCTGGCGGGTATATAGTAACCTTAAGCCCTTCTACTGGAAATGGGCTTGCTGTTCTTGCCAATTACAAAGAGCTATTTGGTGCCTCTGGTTTAAGAGTCGATAAAGATGAAGAATTTACTTTACTAAACTGGACGCCTACAAAAGAGCCGCTTGTTCCAGATAACGAAATAATCAATTGGCAAAAAGTAAAAGGTCGATCGGCTGGCGGGCCAGATCATTCGGTTATGGAATTCAGAGAGCTAGATGCTACCGTGTCTAGCTTCAAACTTGCAGCCAAGCCATTCGGTATACAAGAATCTCAACTTCTGTCAGTTCAATTTGAAAACGGAGTAATTAATTCATTATTCGATAATGAACAATTACCTACTGTTGTTCCTATTAGATTTCCAACCACAATTGAAGTTGCAGATATTACTCTTGGACACGGCACATCCGAAGTTTGCGCGTTTAAAGGTAAGGATGATATAACCGCTCTGTCGTGCCTTATAAGTGATACAAGTCTAGGGGCTAAAATAGATGGCACGTCGTACACTCAGTCTGTGCCGTTTTTCACTGGTGGCGCGCCAGAAGACCTCGATCACCAATACTATTATGATTGGATTGCGTCTTTCTCTGATGGAGGATTGGAAGTATCCGCTAGAGAATATTATCTAGACGCTCTAGCCGGAGAACAAGTTCTAGCTACCGTTACAGCGGTAAACACAACTACTAGAGAGATAACGGTTACGTTGTCGGCCGGAGTTACTTTATCTTCACTACCAGCAGAACTACGATTCTTTACAGCGGGCGATCCGGCAGAGGTTATTTGGTTTGCAAAGGCCGGGAAGCGTACATCTCCAAACCTTATTATTCTGGATGAACTTCCAGAAACTAGTTTAGTTGGGTTGGAAGTTGGTCCCGGCGACGGCGTTCGATTAACAGAGACCTCTAAGGTAATTTATGCTGGTGCGCCGCCTGCGAACAAGTATGGTGTGCCGAAGGCTTGGATTTCAGGAACAGCGAATGCTAGAATGTGGAGAGCGGCGTTCGGTCCGGCGATAGAAGCCATACTACTTACAGATACTAAGTACGGCGTTACTGGTAGAACGCTAAAAGTAGATGCTGGTGAAGCTACGCGATCAACTGACATCGTTGTAGCCGAATCCGGCAATGTGGGGCTATGTACGTTTACAACGCATTTCCCTATCTTAGAAGGCCCCGTAAAAATAATCTTTAACTATGATGCATCTAAGCAAGCAGAGTATATTGCGCAAGATCTTATTAGCCAAGGCATCTATGGTATAAAAAAGGGAGATGACATTCAATCTGAGCTGGCATATACAGTGGCAGATTGCCAAGAAATCGCAGACGCAATAGTATCAGAGTTCGCATACCCATCCCCGCAAGGCACTATAACAAGAGAATCCACTTTAGTTCCTACATTTCCTCTTCCACCCCAAACAGCCCATATAGATTTGCCCGTAGAATATAATATGGCGGTAGAGCAAGTTCCTATTGGAGAAGTATCATTAAACTTCTCTGGGTTCGATCCACTAGATGGGGATGGAGTCTTAACGTATTCTATTGGTTTAGGTAAGCTTAATTCCGTAGAGTTAGCCGAACGACATTTGCTGGCGTTATCGCATGTTAGAGCATCTGGATATTTTCTAGGAACATCAGGCGGTCCAAGAATTACCGGCGCATCATGGGACGACGTTTCAGTATGCTCAGTTACCATAAGTGGTGGAACTACGATAGTTTTAGCTGGTAAGCCCGCCGCATCCACATTCGACCCTAAAAATTATACTAACGGCTCGCTTAGAGATCAACCCGTTAACATCATGGGTACAGTTGATGGCGTGCATATACTTGCTGTAGAGGTAATATATCCACCCAATCCAGTTGATAGCACAACAGCCACTTACAAATATAACGCTAAATCTAATATAATTACGTATAAGTGGGCGCGTCCGTCTGGTGCTATTACATACATTGTAGAAAAAATTGCAGCTAAGGAGGTTGAAGCCGACCCTGACATTTGGGAAAAGATTGATGAAGTCTTTTCTCCACGTTATCCGCTGCCCTACGAGCCACTCTCAAACCGACTTCGGCTTACATCTAACGGCCTAGCTCAAAAGAAATCCGTAGCTGTTGTTTTGACGGCTACCTTGCCCCCTTTAGACGCGCCTAGTCCGTTTTCACTCAAGCGAGTAACAGCGAACGATAGATGCGTGTTTAGAGTTGGAGCTGCTCCTAATAGACGAGCTGAGTTGTTGCGCGTTTACACGAGACATGTAACTGATGGTACAGCGTTGCCAGTAGATCCGGCCGACTATCCTTTGTTCTTTGATGTTGATGACGACACAAAAGACGTTGAAGTTCACGAATTCCCATTCGCAGCCACAACGCACAGACGACGCATTCCTTTTGATGACACGAAAGTTGATGACGCCTTCTACGTGTATGCTTGCTGGGTAGATAGATTTGGAGACGAAGGCACATTCATAACGCCCTTCGATGCCACTCGCCCGCCGATGACAATTGGTTCAATCAGTACCTCTGATTTTTTTCAAACAACTAGTCAAGGTAACGGTGGTTGCGAGGAAGATGATAATGACGATACCTCCAAGGTAGAATTTAGTGGAAAGTTTAGAGTTCATTTAGGTAATCATAATGAAAGAGTAAACCTATGGATACAGGAAGCGGCAGCTACTGCCGACTACACCACCACGGGCGCTTGGACAGACGATCATATTTTTGCAACTCATTACGATGTTACAGACGAAGATGTTACAAATGGATATTGCGATGTTCCTATACGCCAAAAGTTTCGGGTAGGAAAGCATAAGAAGCGCGTATATCGCCCTAAAAAAGTAGTGTTTGTTGGGCCGCGGATTAGAGAGAGAATTGGTCCGGTAGAACAACAGCTTGGCAAGGAAAAATTGTTCTTGCTAGGGCTAGATCCATATACACCACCGCCGCCAGTAGATCCCGGCAACGCTGATGGCTATTTCGACGCCGCAACATTTCACTTTAAGCCGGGTGTAAATGGATTAGATAATAATACAACAGCAATAGCTGGACTGGCTGTAACTGCAAGATCCAATGGGTTTAAGGTAAAATGGGATGCAGTTAATACTGTAGGAATTCGAAGATATTTTGTTATTTTGTCTACTGTAGATTTCGGAACAAAGGGACCGGGCACAGATAGTACGATTGCTACAGCATTAGATGCCATAGTAGGCGAAGGGTCCACTACAGTTTATAACGTAGCTAACACTGTTAAAGATAAGACAGTTTATGTTGTTGATTCTGGGTTAGGCCCTAATCATAGATTTTATAATGGAGAGGATATTGGCGGGCTGACCATTACAGAAGGCGCGACGTATTTTGTGTCTGTTATAGCTCAGACTAAGAACGGTAGATTTAATTCAGAGTTTGTAGATCCATTATCCTCGCTATCGGACGGATCTGATGCCGGAGATAACCCTATCACACAAGATCCATCTAGCCCGAACGCTGGACATATTTCTAGTAATGCTGTATTTGGTGATGTGTCAGACATGGTGGCTGAGCTTATTTTAGATCTTTACGCTCATTCGGCCGGAGCAGCAAGTTTCGTAGCCTCTAACGTAGAAACAGCGTCCACAATGATCACAGTAGGAGGGTCTACAAAGCAAAGAATAAAAAGTCTAAATGTAAAAAATTCTACTAATACCTTTGTACCATTTTCGTTTAATGTTCCGCTTGGCTCTAGTATAATCTGGTGGTATAACGAGACGGCCAACGGTGTAGATGTAAAACGACCTGTAGGCGGATATGGCCCGTTTACTGCCGGTTCAGATTCTTATAGGTTCGATGCCAACCTTATAACTGCCAATTCCTTTACAGTAACACAAGAAGATTCTAGACATTCTCTTATTTCGTTAACCGCTACACAGCCATCGGCTGGAAGTGGAAAGCCTATATTAATCAAGCAAATCATTATTCAGGCTAGAAAAGCATTAGGTACATGGAGAACTATTTTAAATGACACGGTTCTCTCGGAATCAGCAACGTATTCAGTTAGTTCTGGGTCGTTTACAGTTACCGCCGAAGCGAAGCATAAAGCCGGGCAGGACATGGAATATAGATATTATATCATTCCAGCCGCGGCCACTAGTAAATCAGATGTTACTGTTAAAACTGGATCTACTACAAACACATCTCTTAACGAGGTAGCAAATCCATCCGCTGAAGCGGATCTTCCTACCATTATAAAGGCAACGATTGGACCAGCGGGTTTAACCGCGAGAGTCAATAAGCCATTAGACCCTAGACCTTTTTTGCAATTCGTTGAATACGAATTTACAAACGCAACATCTGGCAGCGGAGTAGATTATTTAAACCCAGACACTGGTGGTATTGCACTATTAAATACAACACCTACTGTGGATCAAGGCGCTCCACATGCTGGTACTTTCAGAGGTGATCTTAGATTTACCTCGCCCGACCTTCAAAAAAGAGATTTAAATTCTCTTTTTACTAGCGGCTCTGCCCAAGGTGCACTGCAATTATTTGTTAGAGCTAGATTTGTAGATTTAAACTCTGCATCGGCTTTGCGATATGGCGATTGGTCTGGTTTTACCGCAGTTCAGCATAGAAAGGCGGTCGACGCCGACGCAGACACGAGACCGGGGGGTACGGCTAATTTAGTTGACGGCGGAGGGTGTTATACTGATGCTACTATGTTCCCAGCGCCCAATAATCAGGGCGGCACCGTTACAATGGAGCACATTGGCCGCTTTATGAATACCACGCCCGTTGCATCTACCGGCGTTCGTATTAGATCATGGCTTAGCGCCGCAGGCGCTGCTAACTACGCCAATAGCCCAGAAACAAGCTCTAATCCAAATATATACTGGTTAAAAAATAGCACTGGGGCATTCCAGTCAGGCAAAGGTAGAGCTATTTTAGTTTATGGAAATTCAGCGGCGGCTGTAAAATCATTAAACATTAGGGTGTATTCTCCAATTGTAGCGAATGAAATCTACTGGCTAACGTTTGCATACGCAGGTTCTACCGGCTTTGATCCGGGCATTATAACATGGGGACTTTGGGATCAGGGCGCCGGGGCTACACTCGCCGGTGCGTCTGTGGCAATCCCGGGCCGGGCTGTTAGTGGAAGCGCGTTTGAACTTATCGGTGTTAAGTTTAAGCCCACCCAATCTACTTCTGGAAACTTATGGCTGAGAGCGGCGTTTTCTAACTGGACAACGCCTTCCAGAAACCTTTACTTTACGAATCTATGCTTAACTCGTGGCGATCAGCCTCAAATTTTTACTCCGGGACCAAATGAAATTGCCCTAGACTCAAGCGCTGGAGTTAACTTAACATCATGGTATGGGCTTGGGTCGCTTGGTATGGGCGTTAGTCTTAACTCTGAAAGTATTACAACATGGGGCGTATTAGCCACAACGTAAGTATAAAAGTATGATATACTATAAGCATGTTAAAATCATGGATGTTTTCAATTATACTTTCTTTCTTACTTCTTGGCAGTACTGTACCCCTTAACTACAAGGATAAAGAAATGGCAGATTTACCAGCGCACATTGGGTCTTTCTTTTGGCTGTCTACCACAGATGAACCTACTATGGGAGTAGTAGAAGCTCCGATGGTGTGTGACATTCGAACATTTAAGTTTTTCTATAACGATTCAACAAACAGATTAGTTATTCTAGGCGATGACGAGGGCCGAAAAGAAATACCTACGTACAATGCCGGATTCAAAAACCCATCTATAAATGGGTTTGCCATAATAAACGGCGCTGGCGAGGTTGATTCGACTTTCGGAGAAACCTATCCAGATCCCATGATCGGATTCATAGGAATCCCGTACTCACTTATATGGCCAGCTCGTGGTGGTAGTTCGCCGGATCGTCCTCGTGCAGGCAGTGCTATTGTAACTACCACAGTCAAGGATGATACATTTGCTAGAGACGGCACGACACCCGCTGTGTATGGGAGAACGGATTTACTACAAGTAGAACACATCCCTCCGTATGCTGGAGGGCTAGAGTGGAACACGGCTGTGAGCTCGTCAGTTCAGATGTGGGTGAACAATACTGAGTATAAATTCATCGTGACGAAGTTTGTTCTTAGGAATGCAGACGCGGACTTCACTGCGTTTACCGATGATTTTACAGCCGGTACAAACTCAACAGACTTCAATAATATTATCGGATTTAAAGTCAACGAACTAGTAGATCCATTAGACGTGGTAATTGTACAGCCTAATGCTAAATTTAGAGTCGTAGAAGCTGGTGATGGCATTACTATTAACCCAAGTGGTGTGAGTACTGGACACTTCACGATAGATATTTGGGGTTACTACGTATAAAAAATGCAAACGATCGAAAACAAAAGATATATCGATTCCAATGCGTTAACTAATTTAGTTGGAGCAAGCTATATCAATTGTAAATTTAATCTAACTGCACTTCCGAGCTTTACAACGTGTCAATTCCATAATTGCACGTTTGTTCGCTGTAAAATAGACGAGTTATTAAATTGTAAGTTCTGGTCGTGTAAATTTGATGAATGTGATTTTACAGACGCAGACGTGCGATATTCACAAACCGAAAGTGCTTCTCCTACACGAGCTATTAACTGCAAAATGGCTGGAATTTTAGCAATAAATGATTGTCGCTGGTGGGCAGGGCTAGCGGTAGATGATGCTACCGTGTATGATATTTTAACGCTATGTTTATTACCGATAAGCGACGCTAAACAAAGCATTTATAAAAGTATTCCAGACAAATTTAGAGGGCGCGTGGCAAGTCTACTGCGCCGACCACTGAGAAAATAAAATGGTAACAAAAGAACAATTAGTTGTAATTATGCCTAGGATGAAGAACCATCCTAAACTCGATGAATACTATGAATATTTAACGGCCGGTATGGTAGAGTTCGCTATTGTAGGGCCAATGCGAGAGGCCGCCTATCTTGCTCAAATTGCTCACGAGTCTGGTGAATTCAAATGGATGAATGAGATTTGGGGACCAACAAAAGTACAGCTAACATACGAAGGCCGCAAGGGATTAGGTAACACCCAGAAGGGTGATGGATCTAAGTATCGCGGCCGCGGACCTATTCAAATTACAGGTCGATATATGTATTATGTTGCGGGTACGGCCCTAGGACTTGACCTGATTAACAATCCAGAACTAGCAGCCGATCCCAAGGTCGGCTTTAGAACAGCCGCATGGGTGTTTGCTGTAGAGAAGGGGCTTAACGACGAGGCGGATAAGGGTTGGTTTAAATCTATCACTCGCGCTATAAATGGTGGATTTAATGGACTTACAGATAGATTAAAATATTATGCCAGAGCTAAAAAGGTTCTAGGAGTGTAGCTATGCAAGAGCAATGTCAATTTAAAGAACAACCCCGCTCAGAGATCTTTGAGTACGGGATCGACATCAACAAAAAGACGTTGCTCTTAGCTGGGCCTATCGGCCCTGAGATGTTATTAAGAACAACGGCCGCGGTGGATCAAATGAAATTAAATTCAAAAGATTGCCTAACTGTGTTATTATCATCTGAGGGTGGATCTTTATATGACGGCTTAGGCATCTATGATTTGCTTAAGTGGGTGCAGTTTGATACTGGGTGTACTGTAAAAATTATCGGCATTGGGTATGTAATGTCAATGGCAGTTACTGTCATGCAGGCCGCGTCCGAGGGTCAAAGATTTTTAATGCCAAACTGCTCGGTTATGGTACACTTAGGACATGAAACAACTCCGGCAGAGATTCATCCAGCGGAGCGCGAACGCTTAGTTGCGGAGTTCGATAGAATCGGAAAAATAGCATTCACCATTGTAGCCAAGGCTATGGGAATGACATATCATAAATGGAAGAAAAGTCACGCATACGATACATACTTTGATGCGGACTTGGCAGTACAGCTAGGACTAGCCGATGCGATTTTAAAGGATAGCAATAGTGGCAATCAAAAGAAACGAAAAAGATAATAAAGCTAAAGGGGAGTTTGTTCAATCAACAAGTCCCACATTAGATGCGATAGTGGCCGATATTAAGCAGGCGGCCGCTACGCTAGGTTTAGACCCTAGCCAAGTTACTAAGTCCAAATACTATGCTGGCGGAGGTAGGTTTACCGAACATCAGCTAAAGTCTAAGGGTGGAATTACTGGCATCATCTCGGACGCATTTCCTTTTACGCCGTCGTCGACAGACTTAATTGCTATTAGAGGAACTCAAACTAGAACGCTAGCGCTTAGAAAGCTACAACGAGAATACGGTACGGCCGCATATAGAGAAGAGCGGTTTAAATCTGTATTAAGTGAAGCATTTAAGCAGCAGCCAATTGTATTATCAGTAGCCAAGAAAGAACCAAAGCGACGTACGGCTAAGAAGATAGAGAGATATAACATTGGTCATCTTTCAGATATTCACTTTGGAATTGGAATAGACCCACTAGAAATTGAAGAGAATCAATATAACTGGCTCATATCGGCGCGACGTTTGGCTCAGGTGATCGAATCTCTGGCTCACTATAAGTTAGACCATAGAGAAGAGTGCGGTGGTCTAGTGCTCAATATGGGCGGAGATTTGGCGCAAGGCATTATTCACTCCGACGACGCTAATCAGGATCTGCTAACGTGGCAGTTTGCTGGCGCCGTGCGCTATATCTGCTCAGCGGTTGACTATCTATTAAACTTTTATGATAAGATTTTAATACCTGTAACGCCGGACAATCATATGCGAATTCTTACGCATAGCAAGGGACACGACAGGGCTAGGGCGCAAAAGTATGATAGCTTCAACTCTATGATGTTCGAGGCCATACAGCAGGCGTTTAGACGCGATTCGCGGGTTGAATTCATAATTCCACGCACGCCATACACAACGTACAAAGTATTTGATAGAACTTTCTTGTCAACCCACGGAGATACGGTGTTAAACCTTGGAAGCCCGGAGAAGGCCGTAGATATTGGAAATATATCTAGACAGATTGATCGATTGAATTCATCAGCGTCCGAAAGCGATAGAGTTCAAGTTGTTTTAGCGGGCCACGTACATACGGCGCTTTACTTAGGGCTACCTAATGATGTTGATCTTTTTATCAATCCATCATTGTCCGGTACCGATGCCTATGCGCAGAGCCTAGGTTTTTTGAAATCAAGAACTGGGCAATGGATTTTTGAATCTACAAGAGAACATCGAATTGGAGATACCAGATTAATTTGGACGAACGACGCGGATAACAATAAAACGTTGGATGAAATTATTCCAACATTTGATTACAACTTAATGTTAAAAAAGAACGGATTATAAATGAACTTGAATATAGTACGACTAGATATTGATGAATCGTTTCCTATGCCACAGACTCCAAGACCCGGAGACGCGGGCGTTGACTTAATCGCCGCTACGGGTGGAATATTGAGCCCGGGTGATAGCATGGTTGTAGGGTGTGGTTTTTCTATGGAAGTTCCTGAAAACTTCGTAGGACTTGTCTGCCCAAGGTCGGGATTATCCGCGCAGCATCACATATCTGTGGGCAACGCGCCGGGTGTAATCGATTCCAGTTATCGCGGTGAAGTAAAGGTTATACTGGAGCATAGGGGTCATAAGTACACTGGAGCCTTTAGATGGCGCCGCGGTGATAGAATCGCTCAACTAGTAATCGTGCCGTATGCGCACGTAGAAAGCGTTATTGAAGTTAAAGAGTTATCAAATTCAGATCGAGGATCTGGTGGGTTTGGGTCTACTGGAGTTGCCACAAGTAATGTTAATGTTTTAAGTGTTGCGGCTTCAGAAGCGCCTACAGAAGAAACTACAGTTAAAATGAGATCCAAAAAAGCGAATAAATAAATGGCGAAGAACGAAACAGATGATCTGCACGAGCACTATATAGTGCGATGCTCATGTGGCATTGCTATTGATATGTGTTGGTGCGGATCAACTAAGAACCGGGAAGAAATCATAGTCGAAGATGGCTGTGCAAAATGCAGTAGAAAGGAAAAAAATGAACATCCCACAAGACGAAGAGACGCTTCCGGAGACGACGGAGCCGGAGAGTGAAGAAACGGCATTAGCTGTTATTCCAGCTAAACTGCAACCTAAAGTATCTCCATTTGATGGCCTTATTGCCATTGGACAAAACTTCCCGCTTAACGGCGTTTGGTGTAGAGTTGCTAAGTTTGATGGTCCATACATTATCCTAGTAGCTACAGAATATACATCTAACCTTAACCGTGAGATAACGAACGCGGCTAAACTTAGAAAAAAGAAAGCACGTTCAGCGGGTTAATATGTTTACTACATTCTTAAATAAAGTGGTGTCGGTGGCGAAGGGACTAGTTCCCTTCGCAGTTCTTTTTTGTTTAATCCCAGTAGGGGTTGTAGGCTGGAGGCTTAATAACAAGTTAGACACTTTTGAACGAGCGGCCATTTCGTCAGCGGACGCTGCTCAGATAACAGCAAACACGTATTCAGAAGTAGGCTACGCTACCAAGGACGCACTCGATAATCATGTAGCTCCCGCTATAGATCAAATAGCCGCTGATGTAAATAAAACAAACAGAGAAATCCGCGGCCAAATTAAGCCAGTAGCTAATAACATTAATGCTATTTTAGCAACAACAAATAAAGGGCTAGGAGATAACTCTAATGCTCTATTGTATAATCAAAACTTATTAGTGGCGGATGTTCACACTAATTTAGTTACGGCTAATAAAGTTCTTGACAACGTTAATGGAATTTTGACCGGCCCAGAGATTGAACAGTTCTTGGACGATTTAGTAGCAAGCGGCCACCAAGTAAGAGTCCTAGTAGAAGACCCAGAACTTGCTAATTTAATAACCGAATTACCGAAGTCTACATTAAGCACGGCTAAAAACGTAGACAGGCTAACTTTCGAAGTGGCTGGTATGGCTACAACGGCAAATAAAAAACTAACCGAAACATTATATCCCCCGCCCGCCAAAGGCTTTTGGAAAAAGTTCGGTAGAGGATTGAAAGTAGCCGTAGGATGGTTAGTTACCGGATCTCAGGCGGGATACTACTTAGTCAGGATTGCTAAATAAATGTCCAGAACATTATTAGATCTAAACAAAATTCCAGACTCTGTTGCACAGGTAGAGCTAGGTCTAAAGCGACGAGTCGTTGGGCAAACAAGGGCCATTAACGCGCTTACAAGCGCCGTAGCGTCTGTTTTATCTGGAATGGCATCTCCACATCGACCAGCCGGAGTATTCTTATTTATGGGGCCAACTGGGTCCGGGAAAACTAGATCGGTCGAATCCCTAGCAGAGACCTGCTTTGGATCTCAGACAGCACTAATTAAGATTAATTGCGCTGAATATTCATCTGGGCACGAAGTTGCAAAGCTTGTAGGAGCGCCGCCCGGATATCTAGGACATAAAGATACTATAGCTTTGCTTAGTGAGGAATCGATACGTAAGTATCGAACAAAAGATTACCCATTTACTATCTTACTATTTGACGAGATTGAAAAAGCAAATAATCAGTTATGGAATCTTTTATTAGGTGTATTGGATAAGGGAGAGATTTGCTTAGGGGATAATAAAACAATCGATCTTACAGACTGCATTATCATCATGACATCAAACTTAGGCGCCAGAGAGATGGCTAGCTTAGGGGAAGATGGGATAGGATTTGCAAAAAAGCCAGAGCACTCTAATAAATCTGAATCTGATATAGATCAAAAATTATATACTGTGGGAGTAGCGGCCGCCAAAAAAAGGTTTTCTCCAGAGTTTATAAATAGAATTGATAAGCTAATTGTGTTTAGATCGCTAACGACGGAAGTATTAGGTCAAATTCTAGACATAGAATTGAGAAAAGTTCAGCATAGGATCATAACAAACGAGCATCCAAACTTTCCTAAGTTTAGTATTAGCTTTACCCCGGCCGCGAAAAAGTTTCTGTTAGAAGAGGGCCTAGACCCCAAATACGGCGCTAGGCACTTAAGGCGCGCAGTTGATAAGTTTGTCCTTCACAACATTAGGAACATCGTAGGCACACGGCAAGTAGAATCCGGGGATAGAGTAGTGTTCGACAGGAAAATCTCTGACAAACATTTAGTTGCCTATAAATTGCCACAAATAGATATAAAAGAATTTGCTATTTCAGCTCAAACTGTGGTATAGTAAACGTATGGATCTATTGTTGCAGATGGCGCGGGGGCGCGACTCTACTGTAACTAGATATAAAGGGAGTACAGAAGGGAAAGTCTGTGCTCCCTTTCCTATATAATATGGAAAGAACACAAGAATACATAACCCTAGAATATTCACTGATTTTGTTTTGTATTGCAGAGAAAGACTGGCTTGATGGTGTATCAGCTCTGGAAGCCGGACAGTGGACTAGTAATAAAGCGCTAGTTAAGTTGCAAAAGAAGGCCATTGAAAAATCAAAAGCAGAAAGATATCTTAATGAGAGCTTTTTAAACTTTTTTGTTTCGTGTAATAATTGGTCTAGCTATTTTGCTGTTGCGGAAATGTGCATTGAGACAGCCATGAATGCCGCTACAGACACAACCAACGCGGCATCGTCAGTTCCGCCAGCTTATATAAGAGATTATATGTTAGGTAAAACAGATTGTCTATCTGAAATGATTTCACGATATATGTATTTCTGTTATTATAAACGTACTAAATCACAAACAGACTCAAAAGATTACGACAAGACGTTACGAGAATTTCATCATTCTTTCTTTTACTTTCTGAAAGCTATGCATCTTCAGAGTTGTATAAGAGATCCATACACGATAAAGGATTAGATATGAATAGCCCCTCGAAAGAGATTCTAGATTACTTGATAGCTGCGGCGAAAGAGTATGGAGATGCCCAAGTAAAAGACGCTATAAAGAAATTTAACAACAAAGCTACTCGCACGATCGCCTCTGGCGTTAAGGTTGAAAAACGCAAAGCGATTCCCAAGTCTTGGATTCGAGCGGCGTTCGAGCGTCAGCACGGCATCTGTGCTCGCTGCTTTACATTAATGGATATGAGCGAAAAAAGAAACCGTGGCTTGTTTGTAAGCGGCGATCATATTGATGCACATAGTACTGGCGGTGCTCATGAAAAAGAGAACATTTGCGCCGTACACTTAAAGTGTAATTCTTCAAAAGGTAACAGAACGCCCTATGAAGACGCAAAGCGTACTGGAAAGTCGTTACTAGAAATTAATAAGGTTATCGCAGGGAAGACACTAGATGAATAACGCGCTGGAAGGATTAAAGATAGGATTAGATATTGATGGGGTTGTTGGAGATTTCACTAGATCTATTTTTAGAGAACTCAGAAAGAATGGCCTTGTGCCATATGATTGTATTGATGACCCAGAACTAGTAACTTCTTGGGACTTTGGTCCACATTTTTCTAATGAATTTGAAACATTTTGGAAAGGTTTGTCAGAATCTCAGCATAACTCTTTTTTGCATATGATGGATAAGTTAGACCATCCGCCGTTTATGCCTACAGCATATATCTCTGCGCGCGAAGCTCCGGTAGTGATATCCAACGTTTGGATTAAACGAGTAAAGTTACCAAAAGCTCCAGTATTTCACAACAAAAATAAGCTTGAAGTTATTAAGAATCTTAAGATAAACTTATTTGTTGATGACAAGCCTGAATATTTTCATGAGATCAATAAGGCGGGAATTGTCTGCTTGCTACGGGACCAACCGTACAACAGACATATTGATGCTGGCCCGTACCGCATCAAATCTCTTGACGAAGTAGAGCCAGCAATCAATAGAATCTTTTACGACAATTTATATGTTACGGCTTAACGATTACGTGTTACGGTAAAGTTACCGGCGCCAAGAACCGTAAATCCTTCGTTACGAAGTGCGCTTATCATAGCGCTAATGATATCCCCCTTAGCCCGCCGAGTGTTAAATGCCGATGTGTAGTTTGCGGTCATTATGGGCCGCCCATTAGACGCAACTAAAGAAACTAATCTTGAATCGGTGTCCATTAAAATCTTTGCTGTCTTTGTAAGTGTCATTGTGTTTCCTTGTTTACTTTAAAATACGATGCGCTAACATATTGGCGTGTAAAGCGCCTACCTTTGATAGCTGATCTAGAAATTCTATTCTACCTAAATCCCAAAAGGCGTTCATACCTCTTATTTCCTGTACGTGTCGTTTAATATAATCATCCAGCCGTAATCTTATTACTTTAATATCCTCTCGCTTTAATCCACCGTACGCTAAATTCTTAATCCAAAAATGACTATTTACTTCTATTCTATTCGTCCAAGCCATATCCGATAATAACGTGTGTGGGCCGTCAGTATATCCATCTCTAAATGTGGCTTCAATGGCATACACAATCAAGTTAGCTTTAATGCATTCTGGAACTATTCCATTTTTAAATGGAAAAAATGGTGCAATTATCATGTTAGTGTCTACAGTCTCGGGAGCTTAGGAGGATGCCACCTAAACATTAGTTTCATACAATCAATCTGTTCTTGTAGTCTTTTAGCGTGGGCCTTACCTATTTTATCTTGAATGATTCTATCATTTTCAAGTTGATTAATTTTAGCCATGAGAACTGCAACTAAATCTACGATTTCTTTACTCGCGCGATTACGATCTAAGATTTCATTGGCTCTATCTTGATTTTTACTTCCAGTTTGATTATACATTTAGCGTTCAGCCGTTGCTTCTTGTCGTAAAGACTCATTCTTTAGCTGTAACGTAGAATGAAAGTATCGTCTAGTGTTAATCAAATTAACTATAAGCTTAGCTAAATCATCTGGTTGCATACTATCTACGCATATTGGAATTGTAATGTCTTTATATCTACTCTCTCCTAAAACTAATTTAAACCCCGCATTAACTAAATTATAAAATTCTCTACCGGCTTCATCATATCTATCAATAGAATCTATTCTCTTAGATCTCGTAGCCCTATCTATCTGCTCGTTCAAGTCATCACAATATAGATAAAATATAATATCAGGCACTCTATTACTAACAGCTTCATCGTATAGATAACGCCAGCCTTGCGGATTTCCTTTCGCGATTGTCGAGTATACGATTGACGATACATGACTTCTGTCAGTTACTGTAGCAATTCCGTTTGATGCATTAATGTTGATATGCTTCAGCATCAGCGGCAAGATTGCTGCAAATAAGCATTCCTCTGTAAACGAGGGCAGGCCATTAGTTTTCAAAACTTGTCTAATGTCGGAGCCAAGACCTGATCCCGCGCCGCACGCCGGAATCCAGTCGGCTTTGATGCTTCCACCTTGATTTAATAAGGCGGTTACGTTCTCGGCGGCTGTAGTTTTACCCACCCCATCTCCACCTTCGATAGCAATCCAAAATGGCTTCGTATTCATTTTTGTGTTTACTTCTTCCAATCAGAGCCATTGTCGGTTCTGACATTACCTATAGAGTTACTAATCCCAGTATAAGCAATTTTGTATCCACCAGCGTCATTTGTATAGCTTAGAGTATCGGCTTTTGCGATATGTAACTTAGCGGCAGATGCAATGACATCTTGATCCGTACCTATGAATTTAAAGATCCAATTATACTTGCTTTGCTGGTGATTTATTTTATCGCTAATTTGCTGGTAGTCAAAGTGTCTAGACGAATTCTCTTCGCCGTCAGACATAATCATAATCATTACATTGCCCGGTCGATCTTGTTTTGTCATGCTAGCAAGACGAGAACCAGTTTCATCAATAGCTTTGCCAATAGCATCTAGTAGAGAGGTAGAGCCCTTTGGGTCATAACTTCGGTTATCCAAATACAAGTTATCTAGATTCCTAGTGTTAATTGTAAAATATTGATATACCTGCCGAACCTGATCATTGAACGTATACACCGAAAGCTTAGCCTGTAGCTTGGGGGTATTTCTACTAAGTTTAGCCTGCTCATCAAGCATGGAATTAAATCCTTCAATTACAGAGCCTCTATTCTTTAGCATGGAGCCCGATTCATCTAATATAACGGTAATATCAGTTAGATTTGTGTTCATCTTATTCCTTTCTGGGGGCGTTGCCGCCCGTATCATTTTATCTAATATCTCTGGATCTCTAAAAAGATCTGAAACTAGTACGTAGTGCGTACCACTTGCAGCGATGCGCACTTTGTATTTACTCATGCGAGATCGTGCTACTAAAATGGCAGATCATCTTCAATGTCCGGTTGAGATGCCGTAGCAGCTACGGCTTTAGTGGCGCCAACGGAATCCAAAAACACAACATCGTTTGCTACAATTTCATTTGCAAATTGCTTAGCCCCTTCCTTGTTAAGATACTCTCTCATTTGATGTCTACCTTCCACAAGCACTTTAGAGCCCTTTGAAAGATAGGTGTTTACGGCCTCGCCCTTCTTACCAAAAATTGAAACAGAATACCACGTTGTTGTTTGAGTGTCTCCACGCGTAAAGGATGACGCAATAGAAAAGTTTGCAACGGTTGTTCCATCTTTTAAAAATCTAACTTCAGGATCTTTTCCAAGATGCCCCACTACTGTAATCTTATTATAGTTTGCCAATTTTAATTTTCCTCGGTTTTATTTGTTTCGCTGGCGACTTAGCTTTGTACGCTCGCGGTTTTTTAAATTTAACTTTCTTTGCGCCCATATTGAACATAACAACTTCTTTGCCAATTGTAGGTAGTGTTGTATGCGGCGCCCCATCCCATAAAAGTAAACTGTGTGTTACAGCTTTAATATCGTTTGTCATTGGAATCTTATTTAGTTGAGCCCAAAATCTAAAGTAGCTTTCAAGGCTACTTTGAGGTATGTAAACCATAGGATCTTTGAAGTCGGCTTCTTTAAAGTAACGTTGTATTACCAACATTATGTTTTTACATACATCACACGATAAACTAGGCCCATAATGATCTTGTGCCATACATCTAAGGGACGTACTGCCATGAATACTAAAGATCGTAGACAATGGGACACGCTCCTGCGGCGCAAATAGTAGATATAATTAGCGGCTCAACCATCGCCCACTGGCCGCCCGCTAGCCCACATCCAATTCTGGGCATTTGAATTCTCCATGTAAATTTAGTGCCATTAAACTCGTCGACAAATCTGCGAGCAATCCACGCAAGGCATTTTTCTAGCGCCACATAATCAAGCACACAAGGATCTGATTTGCGCTTTCGTGTACCCGTCTGCGCAATCATGTTACAAACTACTATTGGATAGCTATCTCCAGCATCACATGGAATAACTTCTAATGCTTGGCAGCGTCCCATCGTAAATGGCTTACCAAAAATTTTATTAGAATTTAGCACCCAAGTTTTGTAGTCTTTTCTAACGCCCGGATACTCTCTTTCTATTTCACCAGAAAATCCAGCACCATATGAGCCTAAAACATTACACACTTGTAAAATTACAGTTGGTGACTTACGTGTGTCGGACGATGCAGCATTACCTTTTAAATATAAAATCTCACCGAGACAAACTTCCTCATCAATATACCACTCTCTAGGTACTAGTAGTCTTGGATAGGTTTCCATCTAAAATCATCCTTATGGTATTTATATGTACAGGGCGATAGTCCCAAACATCTACTCCAACATTCACATGTTTATTCCTAGTTCGGAACCTATCGTGCACATGACCATGTAGTATCCATGATTCTTTATCCCCGCGAAATCTCTTTCGGTAAAAACCATCCTCTGATGCTTCTCTTTCGCTTTTAGGATAGTGGCACAGTACTACATTATTACGACCAACTTTAATCTCAGTAAGATTGTCTAAGACTTCAAAACCGATGTATCCTAGTTTGTTCGGCGAAAGGTCATGATTCCCCTTTACTATGTAATGGCTACCATTTAAATAGCTTAAAATTTCTTTTTGTCGCTCCACGTTGTCAAAAGAAAAATCTCCTAAGTGAATAACCTCGTCATCAATAGATACAACTTTATTGTGTCGCTCTATTAATGTAGCCTCCATTTCTGTAAGAGATTTAAACGGCCGTTTTGCGTAGGCCAATATATTATAGTGACCAAAATGTTCATCGCTTGTAAAAAATGTATTGCTCATCTTGCTAGTAAATTCCCTGCCATTACCTTTAGACCGCACTCTACGGCTTCTCTAAGTATAACACACTTCCTTTTAGATTCTCCAGATTCTGCAAGAAGCCTTTGAAAGTTATTCACTAGTTGTAATGTTTCACCACTAAGCCATACGGTCTTTTTAACTTTTCGTTTTAGGGGCGGAAGAAATGGCGTCCGCCCCTTACCCGGAATAAGATGTCTTGTTTGAGGACGTACCTTTTTCTCTGTCATTAGACTATTTCACATGCTCCGCCGACGCATGCAAGCTCGTGTGCGCCGGTTGTGTTATCATCCTTCTCATAAAATCCAAGCATCGAGTAATCGATAGTTGGTGTTGTCGCTAGCAACTCGTTATACTGCTCTTCAGTGATTTCTTCATAAGGCGCTAGCTCATACACATGATCAGTTTTGTTTAAGAAACTAATACCGTTAATACAATCCCAGTTATCAAGAACCCACTGACCTACAGTTTGCCATTCATCTGGCTCTACATAAATTGTCACTGACACGCTATGCTCGGCCCAATGATTCGATAATAGTTTATAGTGTTCAAGCTGATCTAAGGCCGTGACATCATGTCTAGTTATAGCGCCTTCGGGCGCTTTACTTGGGAACTCACAAACCCATGTTCGAACTTGAGACGCATCCCATGTGTGTGGGTATGGTTGATCTTGGGGCCGCTGCCCTACTTCTGGTGTAAAGTGGAACCCTTGGTCTCGCATCATATAGTATAACGGATCTGTAGCCGATATTCTAATTCTACGAATGTAGAATTTAGCGAATCGTGGATGCATCCCGGGAGAAGCGTCTGTAACGATGCTAACAGTGCCGCTAGGCTTTATACACGTAATTGCTGCTGGCATATTAATACCTAGTGCGTCGCTAGCTTCCTTAGCAGTAAATAACGCAACTTGTTTTAAATGCTTTAGATTCTGTTTTGTTATTAAGTGGGGCGCGTCCATTTGGCCAGTAAGTGATACACCTAATAGTCTTTCATCTTCAGCGTTTTGTCGCCACTCATCTCTAAGATATGGGAAATGCGTTAGGGTAGATTGAATGGCACCTAGCCATGTTACCGCCTCTACCTTTGAGGTTAGTGATTGCAACGTGTCTGTAGGTCTAATAATTACTTCAGTTAAATTACACAGTCCATTCTTTCTCAGCGGGATTTCACCACAAGGATTTATACCTTCAATTAAATATGACAACCGTCTGCTTGGTGCGTTATCCCTAGCGCCCTTTAAGTTAAAAATTCCTCTTTCCCCAGTGCCAGATTCCCGTAATGACGCCCATTCTTTCCAAAAAATATCTTCGCTAGGGGCGTCAAAATATACGGCGGAGTTATTAGCCATTCCTCTATATGCTGGATAATCGCCTACCTTAGCTGTTCGCATATCATCATCATCCAAGTCCGATAGAGAAATTTCGGAAGAGCGACGAACGCCGCCGACTACTACAATGTCAGCAATCATATTACAAACATCATGGCACTCTAGCGCCGTAAGGCGCCTACCAACAGCCTGCCGAAACGTATTTCGCACAAAGTTATGGAGATCTTTCAAAGGCCCCGGGCCACTAGCTGTTCCCCCCATAGTTTTAAGCTTAGCGCCACTAGGTCTAATTAAACTATAATCCATTTCAATATCTTTTCCTCGATATAAGGATGATATTAAATGTAGCAATGAGTTCGCCCAACCAGTTCTACTATCGTCAATTACCCAAGCATTATCCCATGCGGAAAAAGGCGCTCTAATCTCTTTGTGAATCGCGGGTAATTTTTCTACGTCAGATTTTAAAACTCTAAATCCAACGCCTGTACCGCACATTAAAATATAGAGTATCTCAGAAAAGGCTCGTATGTCATCTATAGCCACAAACGCGCAATTGAAACTGGTTAACGAATCTCTTTCAAGAGCTGGACCCGCTGACCAAAGCGCTCTCATTGAACCAACTATTTCTTGATTCAACATCATCTGTTTAATATTATCTAATAATCCATCTGGGACTTTTGAACCAGTATGCTTTTTTAAAAATGTTATATATCTATCAATCGATTCAGGCCAAGTCTCTCGTCTTTTTTGTGCTTCTAACCAGCGAGAGTATGTTCTTATGTAAGTGAATTCTGCGGCGGGATTGCTAAACTGCATTTGGTATCTTATCTCCAGCGTGATGGTTTTGTAATAATGTTACCCCATGTCATTGTTAAATTTGGAATATTAATAGGTTCACCGCCGCCGTCTAGCTGTTTATAGTTAAATGTATACGGATCATGGGTAGGCTCGTATATAAATCCGTGATGCATTTGTTTACAAAAAATAGCAGAACCGGCGATTGGAGAATCCGACATAATCAAATATCTTGCGTTGTACTGTGGAGCGTTGCAGTACGGGCATCTAAATCTTTTTATTCGATAGTTTCTAAGTAATCTTTTAAAGAACGATATTAGCTTCATGCTATTGTCTCATCTGGCCAATAACGTGTTGAGTGTTGTATGGGCAATCTAAATGTGTAATTCGAACTGTGGTATCGTCATGTTCTAATAGAACTTTATTAGATGCGGCTAATGCGTCTGTCATATAACTATGATTTATTTTAATCTTTCTATCCGCTCCAACATTATTAATTCCTAGTAACTTATCCGAAGCTTCACCTGATAAATAATTCCATGCGTGAATTTCTATAGCCCCATCTTTAGATATAGACATAATCACGGTATTTTCCTCTGAAAAGATTGCAAGTCTAGCTATTGCCTTTTTTAAATCGGCTGTGTTTATCTCAATTTTATTAGGCAGTTCTTTAGCAAAGAAACTCTCTATACTGGTAGGAGGCTTGCCAGCCATAACGCCAGAAGTCAATCTAGATTTCCCTACAACTAATCTAAACCCTCTTATATCAGATGAATCCTCATTAGCGTACCGTAGTCCAATAGAAACTTCAGTATCATCTTCTTTTTCTAAAAGCTGGTGCGACGCTATAACTGTTTCCTTTGAAAGCACAAAGCTTTTATTTAACGTACAAGCTATAGATGCTTTAGCCAATCTATTGTTATCTGTAGAAAACAATGTTAGATTAGATCCGTTTCCCATAAACATAACGCCGTCAATAATCTTACGAGCGGCTTGCTTAACTTCGGCAGAATCCGTAAAAATAGACGCTTTAACCTTTTTAAGGGCGACAGCCAACTGAGCTGCCGAAACTATAGTATCCGGACACTCAATGTTTTCAAGGAATTGTGGGCATGCGTCGGTTATAGGTTCTACTAGTTTAGCGGAGAATTGTCCGCATTTAATTGTAAAACCATTTTCTATTTTACCACCCTTAAGGGTGTCCAATATAGAAATCTTGGGAGAAGGAGGATCGCTCGTTATAGGTTTAATCTTAGATATAGGAAATCCAAATTCAACTTCTTTATCTATGGAGACCGGCAGCAAGTGCTCAATTACTACTCTATCTCCTGCTACTACAATAGCCGAATCAATAGCTTGAGTTTCCGGGTTAAACACAGATCTAAATAGGCCATAATCTGATTTAACTGCGCTTTGAGCTATACCTAAAACATCTATAGCTAACTGTAAATCTTTACTAATGAAGTCTGCTTGCACTACTGTCCTTTTGGGTATTCGTGTATCTTAGCAAAACCACCAACTAGCTCAACTTAAACTTTAGTGCATCTGCTAAGTTATTGTCTTTAATAAGGTTAGGGATTTTGTCCGACCTAGATCTGTACCAGTCATTTGCCGACACAACGTCAATACTTAGCTTCTTTTCGAAGGCTTCATCAAAGCCGCAGTCGTCGTCCCACACTGCTAACTTTGGAATACAGGGTACCTTACTAGCTAGTCTAAGTATTAGGCTACCTAATGCTCTGCAAACAAAAGGATTGCTTCTCCAATTACCATCGAACGCTATTATAACGTCTCTATGATTTGGTTCAAGTAAGGCGTTAACAATCTCAGCATGTCCAGCGTTTACGCCGCCGATTCCAATAGCTTGTACTCCTAGCTTAGCCGAAATGAAGTCAGCCTTAAGTGGAGCTTCTGTGATCCAAGTAGGCCCACTGCCAGAAAATCCAATAATAGATCTATGAATAGGTGAACCGGACGTAGCTCCTAAATTCATACCATTAGAAGAAAACCAAAGATACTTAGGGTTTCCACTGTCAAGTCTAACCTGCATGGCTTGTATTCGCTGTCTGAAGTCTCTAACTGGAATAAAATAACCTGTACTTTTTGCGGCCTGAGAGTCTAATTCTCCAAAATCATTCTTATAAAAACCCGGCACATACGATAAATCTAAGCCTAGTCTATGTAACTCGTATGTTTTATCTTCTACTGTTTTATACTGTAACTTATTTAGTTGCTCTATTGAGAATCCTCTGGCTAGATTAGAATCCGTGTGCTGCTTATTTAATGACAGCAATCTAAGGTATTCTTTATATATAGAATTTATTCTAGACATCGGCGCTTTAGTTTCCCTAGTAGGTTTATCAAACTCTGTGGCGATACCTGTGCCGCCCGGAGCAAAGTGCTTCCATCCGCCGTTCTCTGCTACTCCAAATGATCCTTCAGACTCCCACATACAAATGCATAGTAGTTTATCTTTTAGATGCCGAAATCCGCAGTAACGTGTGCGGCCGCAAATCCTACATGGATCTTTAGTCGTCACCCTCTCTAGTCGAATGGTCAATGTTTTCCTCTAGTGGTGGATCTTCCCATTGCTCAATGACAATACCTTCCTCGTCATCATCGTATATTTCTTCTTCTTCGGCATCAAGCGGGCCTAAGATAAGGCTATATGCTAATTTCTTTGTCTCTTCTCCTACCGACGACGCGTTTATAGATACGCCATATAAATCATTATGTGTAAATATTTCTACATTAACATAAGGCATTTTACCTTGGGCTAAGTAATCTCGTGTGATTTGCCCATCTACACAAACTTCTAACCACGCTAACAACTTTTCAATATCAGTATGTTCTAAGAATACTTTGTCTCCAAGAGTATCGTATGTGTACGGGTGTGTGATTCCGGCCGCCGGATCGGCAGAAAAAAACTCATCATCATCTAGCGTAAATAGACTTACGCGAGTGCCGCCCATTATCCTAGGCGCTTGCTCTTCCCCTTCAATAGCCGATATATATGGCATTACTATCCCCCTCTATAATAAATTTCTTCCTCATCTTCAAGCGCTTTTATAACGTCATAGAACGCTTTGCATAGCTCTTTTAGGGATTGATTCCAGTAACCTGCGGCCATCTCTATAGTATGAACACCATAACCAGTATCATCAGGCCACCAATATAATGGACAATTATCAGTCCAACATCTAAATGTATAGTCCGGCATTCTAGCGCAATCGTGTGACACATCCTCACACACTGGCTTTTTCTTACAAAGAGGACATGCTATTAATAGTTTATTAACTTCGTCACTTATGTTAGCTTCACGATATCCCATATATTACTCCGCCAATACTTTATTTTTAAACGTCATTCTGATAATATCTTGTAAAGTCTAGCCGTAGCAATCTCCGCAGCTTGTCTGGCACATGTAGAAGATTCAAAGCCATATTTACGCTTAACCATAATGCCGTCTATGCTAATGGAAAAAAAATATAAGCCATTGCGAGCGCTCTTACCGGCTAACACATACAATTCACGATCGGCGCTTTCATGTACTGCGTTAAAGAGACGAAGTTTAAATTCACGTTGTTCGAATCTCTTGTAATCACCATCTACCCACTTAAACTCTAGCGACATGTTTAGTCCTCATTAAAAAAATCATAGTTGCTATCTATCTCTGCTTCTGCATATTCCATAGGTTTTTCGTCAAACTCGACTTCAGTTATTTGAAGTGTGGCCCCGTCTAATTTAAGTGGAACCTTTGTGTATGTCTCTCCGTCTCGCGCCTTAAGCACATACGCATTTCCTAATCTACCGTCTGATTGTTTTACATATTGCATACACTTATGGCAATATTTTTTAATACCCGGAGTATGTATGCTCACTAGAGATTCTTTATCTTCATCCCATGTGAATTGTTCTTCTGGATCACACTTACAAAGCCACATTGGTTTGTCGAAATATAAAGAAACAAGAGATGAGAAATCATAATGGAAACTAGATGACCCGTGAAGCTCTGCTCCAGTCAAATCATTACCTTTAAGAGAGCTCGATGCTCCTGCTTTATCTAATCGAACAACCATAACAACGGCGCAATTATTCTTTTGCGCGAACATTCGGAACGCCTGAGATATTCTTTCCAACTCGCCTGTTCTATTACCGCCGTCTCCTGCATGAATGAGTTGGACGTAATCGATTGTTACTATCTTTACTCCATTCTCTTGGACTCTGCGCTCGGCATCTGCTAGAATCTCCATTAAGCCAAACTTGGTGTTATCCATCCATAGCGGCAATTTAGCCAGTCTAGACTTTACTTCGTTGAATGCTTCTACTTCTTCGATGGAAGGCGGCTCTACTCCCGGACCGCCTCTAAACTTCTTAGCATTAACTCTACCGTTGCCTTCTATCGCGCATGCTCTAATAAGTTCCTGAATTACACCCATTTCTAGAATGTATGAAACAACTGGAACTTTTTTAGCATTTAGAAGATTCATTCCGTTCTTAACTAAACTTTTGCATGAGCCGGGCGGACCTGTTACACCAAACATCTCTCCCGCCTGCACGCCACCAATCGCTAAATCTACCCCTGCTATGCCGGTGGAGTAACTAACTAAGTTTCCAGAAGTAATATTTTCAACGTGTACGTCAACATCACCGCTAATGTCTGAAATGTGTCTACTAGAATTTTTTGAAGTTGTGCTTACATTAATGCAATCAGAAATAGTCAACCCTACAATTTTCTCTGGCTCGGCCCTACCAGAATCAATTGTTTCTATATGTTTAACATAGATGCCGCGCAATGTTCGTAGACGCGACTTATCCTTTACAATTTGTGCGGCCGCCTCTGGATCTACCTTTGGGTATTCAAACGCCTCTGTAACAACATTCTCTACAGGTAGCGTAAACTTGCCATTGATCTTTAGCTTATTACATACACTAGCAAATGTTATTACGTCTCCGGCTTGGGCCATTTCTATGATCGCAGACATCACGTGATAGTTAGCTGGATCGTAGAAGTCAGCGGCCGTAACCTTACCTAGTACTTTAAATGGGTCACCTTGCACACAAGCTGCAAGTGTTTCTCGCTCCGCCCGTAGATCGAATTGCTCAATTAGTATTTTTGCTTTTTCAGCCACTATTCTCCTTCGTTAAATAGATCTATCTTTATACGTGCGTTTCTACTTAACACTCCCGGTAGAATTTGATCTGCCAACTTTAAGGCTCCAGCTAATTCTGCACTAGCATCCATTAGTTGAAGCTTGCACGAATCGCATATACAAAAATTATGCTCTGGTATATTTAGTGTATCACACACAGCGCAGTTACATCTATACTTATGTAATTTAAATAGATCGTTGTATCGCTTGTCGGTTTGAATACGCGTCACAACACCAGCTAAATGATTAATTATGTCTGCGTCTGTCATGATATTTTCTTTAACATTGCCTTTAATTCAGCTTTTGCATTCTCTTGTTTTACAGGATCTGGTTTATGTTTCTTGTATGCATCATATAAATTCCACATACGAACAATAAACCCTAGTGTGTATGGTCTGTTATTTTTTAGAAAGTCGTCGGTTACAGCATCGGAAAACATCCATTGGATACACTCTACTGCATCATCCACGTCATCTGCGGCCGCCAACAGGGCCTTCACATCTCTAGATGTGTACGATCCTGTAGGTTTATATGCAAGAAACGCGTCAGCGACAGCTTTCTCATACCCATACAATGTAGGTTTTTTGCTATCTCCAATAGGTTGTAGCTCTAGCTCAGTTAAATACTGAGACATTTCTCGCAATGAGGGCGGCTTTGAATCCCACTTCCTAAGATCCGATAAGAAATAGTTCGCCACGATTTCCTTCCAAACCTCTAACGCTACTGATGGCTTTCGATTAGCTCTAACGCGCAAGTAAGGAACAATTTCTTTCTCTATTGATTCCCTATCATATGTGTTTGGTACGTATACAAAATCCTTTTTACCATATTTAGATTCTACCCACTGAGAAAAACCGTCACTAAAATCATTCAGTAGCGTCTCAACGAAGTTGGTTGGCGCGGAGTCTAAGCCGGTAGACGCATCTACCTTCCAGTACTTTAGTCGTTCTGAATACCATGCGTCATCTCTATTTCCGCGCACACCATATTTAAACATGTCTGCGAATGTCTTTAAAAAAGAAAATGCTGTTACCTCCGCAGGCCCGATAGGATGCTCCGCATCGCGTTGTATTTTTTCATACTCATTTAGTAATTCACAAATGGTGTTTATTACTTTTAACTTATCGTTTTTGTTAATAGACATTTTTATGCATCTATCCTATTATCTGTTGCATGTGCATATAGCTCTAGAGACTGTGTTGGTGGACTTAATTTAATATATCTATCGTCGTTATTAATTAAATCTGCTACTTCTTTAAACTTATCAAAGTAAATATTCACCGCCTCTATAGGATTATCAGCAGATACTACAGTAACAAAGACGCAATTAAACGCTATTGTAAATTTACGTGCGTCTTCTTTATCTTGTGTCACCATAGTATGCAGGATCTAGTTCTTTCCCTATAGATTCTCTCCGAAGCTGTTGACAGAATGGCGCCGCGTCACAATAAAACTTACACCTCGTTGGCTGGCCTTCCCGCTCTTCGATATAATAATCTTTACCTTTGTAATTTGGTAGAGCTTCTCGCGCCTCTTCCAACGAATCAAATACTCTTGTGGCACGCGCGGCATTCGGCGTTGTGATAGCCCATGTATCTTTTCTCCAGCGATCTTCCTTAGAGCATTCTGGCAGATCGTTATCTGCTAAACTCTTAGCTCTTTCATGCTCTCGTATCCGCGCTGATAGATAATGTTCTACTTGAAAATCTTCCCATAGTGGAACTTCAAATAGTTCCACTGGATTTTCTGGGTAATGTGATTTCTTTAGAACTGATAAAGCTTTTTTAGTTTTAGACCAGTCGGTATATATTGCCGCAATGATGGCCTTATCCACTTTAAAATCATTTTGTCTAAGCATCCATGCGTAGCAATTTAACTGACACTCCCATTCATCCTTACGACCAATGGCAGATATCCAAGTAGATGTTGTCTTGTAATCGTACAGAATATTGTCATCAATAGAAAATACATCTGGTTGTCCTGTGATTACAAGCTTATCAACAGTTACACTGAATCTGTTTTCAGCCAAGTGTGTAGCGTCGTTGGTATATGAATTTATAACTGAATGAATACCAGTACCCATTAAGCTTTTAATTCGATCATACGGATCAAGTACGAGTTTATCTTTATGGCGCTTTATTAATTGCGCCGGTTGTGGCGGTCCTATTAATTCTGATACCGAATAATCTCCAACTTTAACGTACGTATCATTTGTTAAAGCTAAATATAATGGTTCTGGAATATTATCAATATTTGCTTTATAAGCAACTTTTTTTTCGTTGTCCATTTATCCTTCTAAGATAGAATCAATCCCTAAATTAATTGTTGGCGCACCTTTAGCTAAAAACGTTGTGGGCAGCTTTTGTTTTCTAGTTGATCCGGCTCGTTTAAACAGGCCGTGTCCAGTAATAGGGCAATCTGGCTGGTATGCAATAAATGTTTTTGGGGCGTAAGGATAGTTCTTTGATGGCAACTCTACACGGTAACAAATACAACCGACAGTTCCAATTTCTGTTTTCATAGTGTTCGGGTAATTCCCTTTCTAATGTTTGTGTTGGCATATCCAACAGCGTGAGCTAACTCAGCAATACCGTCGTTTATATCTCTGTATAAATCGTCGATAATGCTCATGTGACAAACGATATAATCACAGAGTTCCGATAGTGGTTCACCAATCCACGATGTTCGTTGCGTTATACCTAGAATTTTACATTTTGTGCTAAGTGATTTAAAACACATAGCATCACTAAAGTCATCTAGCAAAATTAATACATCTGCGTTGTCATAATCAATTCTATCTAGTAGTAACCATTCATCTAAATTTAGTATTGTGAATCCATAGGTTTGTTTGATGTGCGTAGAGTAGGCTAACGCACAAATCTTATCGTTAAATGTGTCCTTAACAAGTAGTCCTATGATCATGTTATACTCCAGTTGTTACCTACTTTTAATTCTACCATGCTTGGCACAGATTTCAGCATCTTTTGCATAGAGTCCAACATTAAGGTTTCGAGAATTTGTTTCACCTGATCTACATCCTCTGGATGGCACTCGATGATAATTTCATCGTACACAAATCCCATTAAGCGGGCTCTTAGCTTTTCTTTTTTTAACTTTCTAAACACTCTTGCGAGAGCAAGCTTAGCGCCGTCCACTTCTGTAGCGCAAATAGGAAAGTTAATAGCCTCTGTGTAAATATCACACTCCGGATGAAAGTAAATTTTTCTACCAATTGGTGTATAAATATGATTATACTTTTTTACTTGTTCAACCTGTGCTTTATGCCACGGACGTAGACCGGTGAATAAATCAAAAAATGCTTTTCTCTCTGCTTTGCATATCTCTAATGGTGTATATTCCCTCGTATCTTCAAGCTTTTGCTTCATGTAAATATTAGCACCTACAGCGAACGTAAACGATAAAACCCAAACCTTCGCGTCTTGCCGTTCATTCGTAGTTACTTGATCTACTGGCTTCTTTAATATGGCCGCGGCCGTAGCTCGATAGAGATCCGCTTTGTCCCCCTTGTTAAACTCTTTAATCATTTTGTACTCGTTGGCTTGATCGGCCACGATACGTAATTGATTTTGAGCAAAGTCGCACTTAATTAGTTTCCACGATTCCCGGGGTATGAATGCTTGTCGAAAGTTGTAATCGAATTTGAAATCTTCTAACTTTGCAAATTGACCAAATGAATTCGGCCGAGGTATCTTGGCCCAGTTAGGTTTACGGACGGCCATTCTATGTTGGTCTTGCCCTAGTTGAATTAGCGCGGAGTGAACTCTTTTAGTTTTATAGTGTACCCCATCGTTTAATTCTTGACACGTACTCAACATATTTTGTAAGCTGGAGTAACTAACTAATGCATCTACAACCTTGTCACTACCCGATAAGCGATGAACAATTTTATTATAGCTAGATGCGTGTGTCTCTAAGAAGCTATTTAATTTTTCTTCTGGAGGGTTTAATCCTTTACGTCTGGCTATTTCATTAGCTATTACTTCATCATTAATATTTCTCCACGCGAGAAGCGCTCGCTTATCAGTAGAATCTAACTCAACTCCATACTTACCTTGGAACGCCGCCTTTAGCTGCGGTGGAGAATCTAGGTTGATCGAGCAAGTTTCAAATAGCCCCAGTTGCTTCGACGGAAACTCTTCTCCTAAAAAGTCTCCTAGAACTTTTAGCTTTTTGTGTATCTGGACTTCGATAGTATCTATTATCTTTTTGTCATATCCCCATCCAGTTAGCTCCATTTCTGCAATAGCCGGAACGGCCGCGAATTCAATCTTAGCCGCTTGATTCATCCCTAAAGCTGCAAGCCTCTTAGCCAGCTCTCGCTGTAGAGGCAACATTATTTCTGCATCTATGAAAGCGTAGTTAATCTGAGACTCAGATAGCTCTGGAGCAGACCAATCCGATACCTGCTCTTCTTTGCTAACAGTTATATTTAAGTATCTATTGGCAACGGCTGCAAGATGATGTCTTCTATCTTCTGGGGAATAACTTCTCGGATACTCACCGTCTACTTTCTTTACAAAAGTTTGTAGCAATCTTGAAGCTAATAAGGTGTCAAATCCGTTCTCTACCCAAGCTCCAAAATGATATAGAAAATTAGCGTTCTCAAATATTAAATTATGACCTATCTTAACGATAGACGGATCTAGTAGAAATTTACTAATCTTATCTTTATCGGTTACATAATGTAAATCTATAATATAGCTTTCGCTATCTATGGCTATTTGAATTAATCTAATTGCATTAGCGTATGGATCTAGCGCGCCATCTTTATTAAATGGATCTATTGTGTATGTTTCGGTATCAATGCCACATATCCCAAATGATTTACAGTTTGCGAATATCTCATCTAGTCGATCATTCGCTTTTATATAGTGTCTCATTTAATCCTATACAGGTTATCAACGGCGAGTCCTATTCTGCGCCGCGTGGGCCATTCGAGCAACTTCTTCGGCGCTAAGCTGTCTACCGTTCATCATTATCACGTCGTCAGTGTATATTATGTAACCAAGTGTCTGTCGAATCCACAAACCTAGGATCGTTGGCTCAAGTGCAGCATTAGCCTCTCTTAGCGTGTTAAATGGGCCATTAGTTAGTCCGTAACCATGCCCAAGGTTAGCCATAATATAATATTTTCTTAGAGCAGTGACGGGCACCGGAACATCTGAATAAAGTAGTGTACTTACAACATTAAAATTATAGTTCATGGATTATATTTATATCGTGCTGATTTACTTTTCGTAGACTTTCTAGTTGCCAACAAAATTCTTCTTCAGTTAGAATTGTCTTATAAGGATCGTTTTTGCCAATAGTGTGTACTAATTTAGAATCTCTAGTTGCACTTAGTGCAGCTTTAAACCGTGCGTTCGAGTTTAAGCATTCGAACGCCCGCGTCAGCAATTGTTGATAATCGTTTGAGTGTCTTTTATAAATTATTCCGTTCCAGTATAGCTCTTGCTTTTTTTGCCAATGTTGCTTAAAGCCTGCAAGTTTTGCTGAGTGTCCAACCATCGAGCATACAAGTATTTGAGTGTTTGTGTTAGGGAACTTAAATGACTGAAGTAGCCCCTCCATACTAGCGCACGCAACGTCCTCAAACACAAAGCTGTTCGCCGCAAAATTAGAAAGCATCGATCCCGGATACGTCTTATTAAACCCAATATCTATGGCATTAATCATTGTATTCAAATTCGGCGCATTCCTGCGCATATATAAAATTAGCGTCGCCAGTCATAAATTCTTCTATGTCTTTATAATTAACGGGGAACATGGCCGCGGTTTCTTCTTCTTTAGCACATCGTACTCTAATAACTTTTTTCTCTTGTGGTGGACACATGCCACCATTTCTAAAGTACGCCGAGGTAAGCCTAATAATCGTCACTACCTTACAGTTAGTGCACATGTCGCATGATCTACCGACAGCATCATTCATTTACATTACTCTTCTTCCGGGCCTCCAAACGGACCGGCGTTCCCATCATTCATCCATGTTGCGCAGATATGCTCAAGCGCGGTGCAGTCAGACGGCGGTTTCCCTTCATAGAACAGAGATTCTTTTTGGATCTCTATGCATGTTCTAATAAATTCAATCGACGTTACATCCCCTTCGAGCCTAAGCCACTCTTTTGTTTCTACACCACGCTGAGCGCACGCGTCACTAACAAGATCATTAAATTCTCTTGTCTCTTGTCTAGTCTTAGCAGATCTAGCCTTATCCACAAGCTCGTCCCAAACATCCTCTGGCGGGGCGCCATCGAACGCCTTAAGGACATTGGCTAAAGATTTAATCCTTGATTGAGAAATATCAGCCAAATCTTTAGGATCTCTACCAGCATCCAATAGTGCCTTATGAACATAAAGGCTATTACCGACAGTAGTAATTGGCTTCTGCACAACCACCGTAACGTACTCTTTGAACGACGTAAAATATTCTTTTGTCCCATCACCATTAACGTAGTATAAGTGCTTCCACAAGTTCAATTCATGAATAGGAATCAGTAGATTAGAAAGCTTATACCATTTCTTTGACAGGTCGGCGCAGGTATCGATAATATCGGCGTGCATCTCTTCAGCATTTCGTACTCGATCTACCTCAGACATTTCTTTGATCGCGGTGATAACTAGATTAACGTTCTCTTGATCTGTGCTCGCTTCCGTCTCTACGGCCATGGGATATGCCGGTTCGGCTAGCATTAGTGTATCCATTATTAGTTTTCTCGGTAGGGTAAGTGGTAATTTTTTAAAATAAACTTGAATGTGTCGGGTGACATAACATACATAGGCCATCCACTAGCTACGCCGCCTACTTTTTTGTTGTATGTCAGAACCCAAAGTGATTTATCATCGAGCGTATGAAAAGTCTCGTATATATCGCATCTGCTATCAAGTATAATACGGAATAAAATAGGAGTTTCGTGCGGTGTAATTTTGTTAAAGCCGGAATGCGATAGGACAAACACGGGATCGGCTGAGTTAGCCCTGCTAGTTCTTTTGAAGACAGCGACCGTAGGTAGTTGATGCTTTGCTTCAAACTTAAAGAATCTTCCATATATATTCTTTGGGTTGGCTTCATTCTTACATTCAAAATCAAAAGGGAATATGGAGGTAGCGTACTCTGATAACTGTAAATCAGGGCCTCCAACCCCCATCGATGTCGACCTGATATCTTTGGGGGTAAGAGGGATAGCGCACTCGTTGGCCGTTTCAATTAGGAAGGATGCTAGCCACTGTTGTAGCTTACGGCCCTTTGCTTTTGCGCTGCTTGTTTTCATTGTATTACTTAGAGCCGCTCGTCGTAGCTGTTTTAGTATCTACTGTTTTGCCGAACTCTGTAACTCCATCTAGAAATCCTGTTTCGTATGGGGTTGCCTTATTCTTCTCGGCCTTCTCGTAGAACTCTTTGAACATGTTGCCTAGCGTAAGCACGTCGTCCTGTGTCATTGTATTAGACAGTCGCTTTTCTTGAATGTCTTCAGAAAGCTGCCATCCAAAGTTGAACCCACAGGTAAAGTCACTTGTGTTTGAGTCGTCGGTTATGTTGATTTCTTCTGTCAATTATTCTCCGTATTGGTTAGCACTTTCTAGAGTCACCTCTAACCCGTCAAGGTAGCCTCTAGAGTACGGCGAATCGTCGTACTCCAGCATCTTAAATCGACTGATCTCTTCTGAGATGAGTTGAATCTTTTCAGGGATGTGCGTAGTTGGGAGCGATGTAACAAAGAGATCAGAATCGATCTCTCCATCATCGTATGTAAGTGTTCCGCTTGTAATTGTAGCGAACTTGGACATGATTATGCAACTTTTAGCTTTGTAAGCTTAGGATAGGATTGTGACTGATCAAGCCACACTTTACATGACAGCGGCGACGGTGGAATCCATTCCATTTGCGGCAGAATATCATCCGTAATATCAAACGCCTTAACGGCGTCGTTAAACCCAAACGCTATTGAGTTCACATACAAATGCTTGAAGGCTGGATTAGCCAAACCATCGACGTTAAAGTCCATGTAGTAGTAGGGCTTGCCATCTTTAGTAGAGATTCCTTCCTTGAATCCTAGGAATCTAGCAGACAATCCTTCCGGCTCGACCGCTACGCTAGCCACTCTAGTACGTACGGTAGCACCACCTTGCTTAGCGTTGTTCCTTTCGTCCGTGCTTGGATCAGATTCAGGATCATCACCAGTAGGAATCATGAAAGTCTTTAGTAAAAGATATTTCATGTCGCCGGTCATAGCCTTATAGATCCCCTTGTCTCCCTTGTCATCTCCACATCCCGCGAACGTGGTTTTAATTTCTTGACCCGTGTCAACGTCTGTGAACGTATGCGTCGTAAGAATTGTCGTCAGTGTGCCGTTCTGAATTACTTCATTAACGCTGACTGTGTGAAACACGTTAACCTGAAGAAACAGCTTTCTAATAGCGTCGGTTAGATCGTCTTCCTTGACGTAATTATACTTGTGGAAGCTGTTCCATCCTGACTTCGGAATTCTACTAACTTGGGACATAACCCAATGCATTTTAGCGTGAATGCTGCTAAGTTCAGAGGGCGCCTGTACCTCACCAACATCTAACGTTTCGGCTCTATCATTGTCTAGTGCTTTGGCGGTTCTTGCCATTCGTTACTCCTGTCGATCTCTCATTATAATTTCTGCTAACTCATATAAACAAAACTTACACGATCTAGTCTTACCATGCCTATTGTGGCGTGATAACGAGAACTTAGCTCTATGTGAAAGATTCATTTTATCGGACGCATCATCGAACGCTTTTCGTTCTTCTTCAGAGAACACGTTATCATACAAATGTTCTACATCAGACATGTAATCTCTACTTGAATTTAGTTCCCATTTGAAGTAATTGTTTATATCGATTTCTTCTTTTGCTTCATGCAGTCCAAAACTAAGAACCATAACTTATATACCTATACTACTATCGACTGGGTTGATTAGAATATAATTCTTCTCTCTTACCACAGTCATATTCATGAGGCCAGCTAATCGACTGTTAGCTACGATATCTCTATAATCTCTAAAAATATTCAATACTGTTATATACATAAATCCTTCAGTCATTCATACTATTAGATAGTCAGTAAGCAGGCTCTTGTAGACGCAGAATCCCCTGTGTACCACCACCGCACCGTTGATCAATTGTGGTTCGATCAGTCCGTGCTCGACTATGTTAAAGGAACGTTATGGTTGAGTAGCAGTATTTCCACATACTAGTTACTACCATCGATTAGATTGATTTAGAGCTATGCTCTTAGCAACTCCATCACGTAGCGTGTTGGCATAAGTTGCTGGTTCCCTGTGCTAGGACTGTCAGTACAGTTAGAAGGCGTCCTTAAAATGCCCCTCTTTGGGGCTAGGATGGCCGTGGCTGAGTCGTTGTGCTAGCGGCTATGTTGGGTGTCATTGTTGGCTTACAAGCTCAACTGAGACCACTATAGCACATATTTTGGGTTTGTGTAACTTTTTTTTAGATTGGTGCAACTTTTTTTCATAAGGACCAAAGTTAATAAGTAAGTACTTACTAACTTAAACGCACCAAAAAAGCATTAAAACTCATCAAACCCTACTAAATCATCCAAAATTATAACCTCTTCGGCCGCCGCAGCAAGTGGCCTAACTGTCCCGGGAAAGCCCGCAACATACCTCTTATGGTCGTTATTAACTATATAACCATCTAGTGATAACTCTTTCAGAGTAGAAACGTCATTAAGTTCCAAGTATATGTTATCGGTCCATGAATACTCATTTTTACCCATGGCTAGGACAATATTATTTTGTTTTAAACGTATTTGCGCCGATTTAATTACTTGGTTTAGACTTTGATTTAAATAATCGAACTCGTTTGCTTGAAATAGCGGATGGTATAGCGGGTTGGCGACGTCGCGCCCTAGCGCGATGTTTCTATCATGTACTGCAATATAATACTGGCGTTGCCTATCCATCAATTGTACCACTAAGGGAATCCACTCCGGCAGGGTTATATCTATTTTAAAGTTACGACGTTTACATTCGGCATCAGAATGTAAACTAGCGTACACAATAGAGTTGCCATCACTTTCCGCATACACATATATGTTAGTTAAATCGGTAAAAAACTTTGATAGGATTTGGTTAAGTTGCTTCCATACTAAATTTAGGACTAGCGCGTCCGCTACTTTTGATGGATCATTTACTTTGTAAAGCGCCATTACCTAATCACCCCCAATAGAAGACATTACGCCCAATCCAACAGCTATGAATATTAGAAAAGCAATCATTAAAAAAAATCCAGCGTTATGTGCCATTACACATATTAATCCAATGACAATTAATAATGCAATTATTAGGAATAACATTATCGGATCTCTGTTTTAGCTGAAAATTCTTTTTTAGCGACGCCTTGTGGAACTGCACGCAGCTTAGAAATATCGGTTAAATACTTTAATGGCACAACCTTATATTGAGCCGCCGCGCGTTCGCCGGTATTCCCAATCTTTTTTAGAATAGTTCCAATATATCCCTTCCACGATGATTTTTCATTAGATCTACCGTAGGCATTAATGGTCTTAGCTATTATTTTCCAATCAGTGGCAGTCAATTTACCTTTTAACAAATCTACTGATGATCCACATACAAGATAAATTTCTTCCCAATCAGATTGCGTTAGGTATATCCCGGTTCGTTTCTCTTTAATCCAGCTCTTAATTAGTCCTTCAATCCGATCGGCCGAGGCAGAGAACGATTGATTTGGTTTTAGATCTAGTTCGTAGCATAGATCAATGACCTGAATAATCTCTGTGGTTGACAGGCCATCGCGAGACATTTGGTCTAGCACAGCAAGGGGCAGTTCAAAGGCATATCCGTCTAACGTTGGAGTATGATACATTTTATCATCAAGCGTCCAAGGTTTAGCTTTTAAAAGATCTGCTAATACGCCTTGAAGTGAAAAATCATTTGATTGCCCCCGTAGTGCTACACATGGGGTAGGTAGTTGCTTGTATTTTCCTTCACGAAGCACCGTGCAAAAGTTAAGAAGCATTTTTTCTGCTGAACACGGTTCATACCTTTGCTTGGTGTGGCTGGGTACCTTCATGGCGCTAGTTCCGGGTACTTTCATGGCACGTTTCTTTTCTATCATTGAATTACTCCAACTGTTTTAATTTCAATTTCTTGAGTTACATTGTTTAATTCGCTATCGAGGTATGTGTTTCTAACCCACTTCTTGCATGGATCACAATATGCTACTTGATCATTGCTATTAACAAATCTGGCAATCTCGTCGGGCTCTAAGGGCTCTTCACACGACTGGCAGCGTAGGGCTAGTAGCACGCCCATAGAGTCGCTCTGTGTGCCATTATTGCAGCATGTAAGGCACAAGCTGCTATCCATTCCTTCAGCAAACTCGGTTGTGACGCTGAAGTCTTCATGGCAAGCATCACAATTAAGAGTAATTGACCCATCGGTCTTGTGATCGCCTCCTGAGATCAGCTTCACGTCGCTTTTCAAGCTTTCGCTGTTTCCGCTGTTCTGACCTAGAAAGCCTGATACTTTTTTTTGGGAGTCACCGGTAGTGGTCGTGCGAACAGTGCTTCTAAACTTTTTAGCGAAATCACCTACAACGTGGTTTGTGGGGCTAGAGTCACTCCACTTTTTATAGCTTGTGCGCTTCATGTCCAGCTTATGCCCACGAGCAAAGTAGAAGCCTTGGTTTGTGGCATAGAATAACTGAGCCGGTTCTACATTAAACCTCTTTACAAACGTATCTGGAATACAGGCCAACGATAGAGCTTTTTGGATTGCATGATCGGTAGACGCCCACACTACTGCGATTGGGTCATCGTCTTCCTTACTTGGATCTGGATCTTCGATTGCATAAACGCTCAGATCGCCATTATTAAATCTACCCATATACACGGCGTCGGGCCGTCGACGATCAACGTATGTAATAGCGCCGTACGCATCCAGCTCGTTTAGTGGAATTCCATTAGCAATGTGGTTAAAGATATGCTGAGAATCTACTGCAAACTCTGTATATTTTTTATCCAAATCATGCTTGTTGTAAACAACGCCGTTATGCGCTCCGACGATGGTTGAAACAGAGCCGTGCATCAGAAACGGATGCGCATTTTCTACGGTCTGTGCGCCGTGTGTGGCGAATCTTGTGTGACCAAGCACTATGGTCTGGTCGGCAAAGTCAGCAATGTTCAAATTGCCTACTGCTTTTCCAACCCCCTTAAGAAACTCTTCTGATGCGGGAAGATACACTCCATAAGAGTGCCTGCCCCGGTTATCCATCTCATCTGCCAACACGCCGAAAATTAAAGCCATTTGCACTGGCGTGAGTGTGTTGTTAATCGCTCCAAACAATCCGCACATTAGTAGTAGCGCTCCCTTCTTCCGTTAATCCAAGTGTATATCGCGTCGGTTGGTGCAATTTTAAGCAACAGCGCGAAAGGCTCATCAGAGATAGCATCAATTTGCCTCTCTCCTAATTTGTATGCGAGGTCTACAATCGTTCCCCACAAAATTCCCCAGTTAACCAAATCATCCCTGCTAACTGATCCATTCGGTAGCCGCAATTCAAACGTTTTTCGAAACGCCCAAGAATGGATATTCATAGCCACCCTTCGCTTTCTCTGGTCGATGTGCTTTGTTTCTTTCATAGCTTTAAAGTCATCGACGTCCTTGTAAATAGTTTCGATAAGGCGTCTCTTGCTGGTTTTTGGATGCGCTACCGACGTAATCTTGCTGACTAACATATCTCCGCATTTCGCGGCGTATCTGTTGTGTCGTCGCTCTTCTGGAACTATTGAGAAAAGTCCATCTTCTAGCTTGTAATATAACTTAATCATGCGACGTACATCGTATGCATTAAAGTCTCGTGCGTCCGCATGTGTATGTAGTCCGCATCGCTCGCTGACATACGCTCCACTCTTGATAAATGCGTCGGCGAAATCCTCCATTTGCTCAACAAACTTATCACCATTGGCAGGAGCACTATTGATCTCGAATCCATAGGCAGGAAGACTAGCATCTTCAACGATAGAGCATTGCCACTTGTTGGTTACTGGATATATATGCTCTGGTAATTTACATCCATTCACTTCAATTTCAACCGAAACAAGTCGCTTAAGCTTGTTTTGTTTAAATTGAGTTTTCATAGATGCTACGGTGTTGCCCGGCGTTCCTTGAAGTGCGCCCTCCGCCTCATTTGGTGGAACAACAATATTCTTTAGCTTGATCGGGATATCTGGTAAAGTTGCCATTTCGGGTGTCTCAGGTGGTAATTCAATCGTTGTGTTTCTTCCTACGACTCCTACGCCTCGGCCACCAATCGTGGGGTTTCTTACCATGACTCGGCCAACGGGCGTTGTAGTCCATCGTATTGTTTCTATTGGTCTGGGGGGTGTGTCATCTAGTGCCCCATCTAGTGCCCACTGGAACGTAGTATCGCCTACCGCAACTATAGGCTCTTCTCGCGCTCTAGCGGCCTCTAAGTTTGCAACCCATCGATTTGTATGTTCAGCAGTCAGCAACATATTAATTTTACGCTTAATTGCCATGGTGTTATTCAAAGTCCTCTGAATCAAAAACTAGCACTGGGACTTCGACTCCTTTTCCGTTTGTAATTGTTTTTGCCCCGGTCGGCTTTAGCCCAGTATTAATTGCAATTCTGATTGCACCAGTATTTTCAGCGCTTATGTTAAACGATTTTGGTGGGTCCGCTACTCTGCTTAACTTGTCAGCTAACTCGGTGCCTATTCCATTTTTTCTAAAGTCCGGCAATACGGCTATTGCCATGTGGCTAGCAACACCATCTTCGTCTGTAACGGCGGCACCAAAACCAATCATCTGAGCGCCTACAAACGCTCCAAAGCCCACGATGTGCGCGCTTTCTAATGTGTTTTGTCTGTAGAAATCAAGTGTTGCTTGGCTTAACCGGCTGTCATGAACTGAATTAGTTTTCTTAGCGCCGAGAAAATTCGATAACACCAATTGGTATGACGCATTATCCAGCGGCTTTATTGATACATCAACGATATGCTTCATTTTAATTTGCATATTTTTATCACCACATGTGGTCGTAAGCATAAATATCCTCATCCGATATTTCGCTCTCTATTTTTTCCTCTAAGGTTATTAAATTTCTCTCTTTAATGGCGTTTGAATATTGCTTTGCTAATGAAAGTGCTTCTGCGCTGGACGTGATTAGATCAGTTTTTAAGGTAATCCATTTCTTTGGAGAAACGAAATCATTTGCAAGCTTTATTTTATACGTTGGGCCAATTAGAGTGGTGTTCCGCTGCCGCTGTATTAATACCTTAGTAGATCTCCACTTATCTACAAGATTTTGTTTATTAAATGTTTGAGCGGCCGCGGCTCTACGCGTGGCGTTTGATAGTAGGCGTTGAATTAAGTTGTTTCGCCACTCTAAGAGTTGATGATATTCATTTCTAGCGTCTCTAGCATCTGGCTGATTAACAAATCTGTCTAGCACAATGCCGTAACATTTTTCTGGAAGGTTGGACTTTACACGAGATCCTAAGATAACTTCCCAGTATCCTACGTCGGCTCGTCTAATGAATACTTTGCTTGTTAGCCACTTCTTAACAAACATCATTACAATCACTTACCGACGCTATTAAATTACAGATAACTGTATCTTCTTTCACATTCGATAGTTCTTTTGTAGTGGACAACGGAGAGAAATATGATTCTAACAATTGAATACGCCGCTCGTTCTTAAGAAATCGTAACATTAGATCATTATCCGGGCGACGCGGCATATACTTTCGTCGTCGTTGTCTTTTGTGATTCATTGACACTTGTCTCCATTTCTGCTACTAGTTGTTTGGCGGCCGACTCAAGACTTACGTCATTTACCATTAACTCCGCTATAAAACAAAACGCGTTTGTTCGCGGATCAGAGCGAACAATCGTCGTTCCTTCTATCCCAAGCTCATCAAGCTTGCTGTGAATGTGGTTTTTCCAATAGTTCGGCTGTTGCTGAATTTGTATTAGCGTAGTCATGCCCATGTCTAGTTTGAGTGTCCAGTGGAGTCATCTAACGAGTCATAGATTATTGTATATGGGTCATTGGCCAGTTGAGCTTCATTTCTGCCGCCGCCCATGATAAGATCACGAACGCCCGTTAACAGATCCGTTGGGCGGTACCCAAGAGCAGCTTCCATGAGATCCTTACACACGCGGATACGTTTAGCATCATACGTCATAGAGCTCTTTCGTCGCCTTGTGGCTCGCTGCGCGTTAAGAATCTGATCGATATAGGTGCGTTCAGTCTTAGTGTGTGTTCGATGCTGCTTCTTAGGAGCTAGCCTAAGCTGACTCTCATCTACTACTAATTGAAGATATGGCGCGTCGGTTCTACACGGGGCAACAACGACGTGTCCAACGGTGTCAATCGCGGTAATTTTATGCACGCCGGGAAGCGACTCAACGTAGACGTATTCATTCAAGTTAAACATTTCTTTTCCTATTATGTTGGAATGTACCCACATTCTATGTGGTAGCACACTCCGGTTAAAATGGTTCGGCCGCGAAGACTCGAACTTCGGTTCGCGGGTTCAAAGCCCGCAGTCCTACCACTGGACGACAGCCGAACAAGTAGTCACCATAGGGATCGAACCTATATCACACACCAATCTAGTGCTTTGCAGGTTATAATGCTGCCGCTCTGCCATTGAGCTAGGTGACCAATCAACTAACCGAAATAACTTGTTTTAAACTGCTTTTTAACTTCTTCAAACAAACTAATAAAATATCCAAAGAAAGCATCAATTGCGGCGGCTTTGCCAGCAAGAGATCCGTCGGCTTCTCCATCTAAAATTGGGCTCAAGTTACCATGTACATCTTTGATGAATACCCACCAATTCCCATCATCGTCTACAGATAATAATACGTTTTCTCCAATCTGGCATTCGAAGTGTGGTTTATATCCCTTATGATATTTCCAAATAAAGTTCGGTATTTCTTTCATGACCAATCATCGTCCAGTGCTTTAAATAAAACTCCACAAAAAGCAGCAATTATAAAATAAACAAAAAGTACTAGTAATACGGTATTATCATCTATCATGGTGTTACTTTAAAAGTCAATTTTAATGTTAAAGCCGGCTTGGACCAAGTGAAAATCTAGTTTTCCAATTTTAGCTACTGGCGTTCCAAACTCATATGCAGAAAATGTGCCAGCGCTCCCATACATATTATTAAATTCTAATCCGACGCCAGCTTTTCTAAGAAGAACATACGTATGAAAACAATCTCCAGTGTGACCTGTTATCATACATAGATCGCCTGTAATGAGCTTGGGTTTAGTACCTAACGCTAGTCTATATTTATGCTTATTATGGTCATAAACAAAAACTTCCCCGTTAGATCGACACGAGCGTTTATAGCTATTTAATGTCATTATAGTTCTTTCCTACTCGTTTAAGATTTTAAATAATCTATATATTTTTATTTCGGCCGCCGCTTTGGCTGTGTCAACATCTTTGTATTTAGGAATTCCCTCATGAATCATATCATAGCCAGAGCTATCTTCTTTAGTATAGAACGAGATTTTGAAAAGCTCGGCGTCTCTATCACATAGCACAAAGCAAAGAACGCTTGAGGTGCGATCGGCGTGTCGTATTATCTCAGCTTTAAAACCTTTGTGGCTTCCGTTGTAACTTTCCCATTTTATTTCATTCATTACTAGTATTAAGACGGGGCGTATCTGCGTTCAATCTCTGCTATTACATTTCTAAGATGTTTGGCTCTACGCAACTCACTTTCCTTTACTTGTTGCTTTATGAGAAAATCTCTTTGAGTTAATTCTTCTTTTCGATCGTTTACAAAGTCATCTGAGTCGATAAATGCCTTTAGCGGAAGAGTGTACTCAGCACTATAACCTTGGATTCCAAACTGGAAACTAGAATCTAACTCACCAACTAACCATCCTATCAGTTTCGCACCTACTCTATACTCGAAAGTGGGCAGTGCTGAAGCTATTCTGTCGTTGATAGCTTCCATAGCCTTAACCACCAACCTATGCTTATTAAAATGGTCCGCTACCTCATTAGTGGTCCAATCTTCAAAAGGTTTAACAAAGTCTATAATGTTCATATCTTTACGCCTCAGTTAGTATCTTATGTAATCTATATGCCATAATTTCAGCAGCCTTAAGCACTGAAACTTTTGTAAAAATGGCGTTTGACTCAATCAAGTTTGATTCAAGGTAGTAACGCGCGTTTGGTGCATATGAGATAATATACGCATATTTTCTATTTCTAAGCATCGTATAGATTGTTAAATGCGCTTTATCGCCGACATCAATTCTACATGTTTGCCGATATGGAGACTTTCCTTGTGTCCAATTAAATTCCATTTTATTCCTTGCTGCTAACGTGGTATATATATATGCGGGCCAAGGGACTTGAACCCCTAACCGCCACCTTGTAAAAGTGATGCTCTACCGTTGAGCTAGGCCCGCGTGCTTTTCTAGCCTATAAGAAGAAATTTTTCTTTTTTCTGTCTACGCTTATACACTGATGGAGAAACTACATCTTTTACAACTCTAGCTCCAGTAACTTCCCAATACATACCCATCTCGTCGTCTAATACCATTACTTCTAGTTCAAGCTCTTCGGGCGGAAGGCTTTTAAAATATTCAATTAGTTGATGCCCAGTCATACTATGTTAGGCTTGCTTCTAGGCGGTCAGCCTCGTCGCGTAGCCTTCTTACTCTATCTAGTTCATATTCCTTTTTACGCCGGATTGCGTCTAGGTTAGCTTGAAGCAACTCAGCTCTAAGTTCAACGATGTAAAGATCGGTATCAGTAAATGCTTTTAGTGGCAATATGTACGAATAATCATTTATCCTAAACGTGAAACCACTATAATCGTAATGTTTAAATGACGCAGCGTAGTAGCATTTACTAGTAGGAACTTCTGTAGCTATTTTACAGCTAGTGTCATTTAAGAATTCTATAAACTCTGCGTGTGTTTCTAAATGCTCTAATATCTTTTCTTCCGACCAAATCATATATTTTTACCTATTACTATACAGACATGGATGAATCCATCGTCGATAATCCGTTCTTCTGTTGTATGGTTCTAATGTTTCTTTGGTGTCGCGGCCGATTACCCAATCAAACCCTCTAGCCACACACTGCTGTCTGTACTCTGATTCAAGCAATGGGCCACAGTTAATCTCAAGAATATAAACATTATGGGCCGCGTCTACCATAACGTCTACTCCGCCGAAGTCAAGGCCGCCCACATTCATAGCCTGAACGCACGCCTCGATTGGGCTGATTGGCCAATCAGCCCATGTGACGTTAGCGAAGTGACCGCCCTTGGCCACGTTCCATGCAATGTCTTTTGGATTACCGGGAGTCTTTTGTGCTACCCACAAAACTCTACCAAGGAATACAAACACTCTATACTCAGTTACCTTGTCGATAAATTCTGAGATGTATCCACCTACGCCCCATTTAGCTAACTTATTAAAACAGTAGTTATACGATCCAGATGCGAGATACTGGCCCTGAACGTGCGTTGGCTTGCGGCCGACGAACATCTTGCCAGTGGGTAGTTCTCTCGGAAGCTTAGCGCCCACGCTAATAGAATAAGACCTCGGGACAGGCACCCCCTTATTCTGCATATCCATACGACTAACTTGTTTGTTAGCGGCCCACGCAATGGCCTCAGATCCATTGACAACTTTTTTAGTTGGCACGCCAGCCGTCGTTCCCCACCTAAAAATCCAACCATCGGTATTCGGCACAGGATTGTCGGTTGTAATTACTTTAATTGGGCTAACTAATCTCTGGGATAATTCTTCACATGTAGCCTTACCTAACTTGTTTCTTCTTAAAATATAATTCATTTTTACTTAATCGACCGAGCCCAATACAAGACTTCTCTGGCATTTAACCATTTAATAGTAGAATGATTGTCCCCTTGATCTGAACACAGACCCATGCTTGGAACTCGCTGAATGCCTATATGTTCCCACACCGGAGAATATTTCTTTAAACTCTCTATTTTATCTCTAAGTTTGCCGAGAGCGTCTAAGTAAGTTAGGTCTCGTGGGAACACGGTAACAACTTTTCTAGAATGGTCTAGCATTAAATCAATAGCTACTGATGAATTCAATCCCGGCACTACTCTGATTTCACATATAGTGCCCATCTCTCCTTGCCACATTGCTCTTGATCCGACTGTAAGCTGACTCATGTCATAATCCTTTTATATAAATCGAACATCAATTGATATAGCTTAGACGAATGCCTATACCCTGTGTGATTTGTGCCGATTTCTTTGGTGAAGTCATGAGACACACCTTGCTTTGTGCGGCCGCCCTCACCGAACATACCGAGTGCTGGTAGAAATGGCGGCCACGCCATGTATAAAGCGAGCGCCGAGTCTAGTTTCGAATAACAAATTTGTACTGGGTACGTTAGATACTGGAAGTGATTCTTGTATCGACCAATGTATCGAGTCATAGCGGGGGACAATAGCCATAATGATTCGATTGGTCTATTGATAGCTTTAATTGCTATAGGGCATCCAAGTGAATGAGCGTTGATAGTGATAGAGACCGGATCGTATTTATAGATCTCGTCAATTACTTCTTCTAGCTTGTCCGATGTTCTGTCACTAAGTAGCGCAATCGTTGACACAATCGGCCACCCTAATGGTGTGGAACCCGCTGGCCAAATAAATCCCACGACAACATCAAAGCACGCGGTCGATCTGTTACCTAGTTGCTTGTATGCTGTTTTAATCTGAGCTTCTGTGTTCTTAACGCCGTGAACTAAAAGCAGTACTCGTTTGCCGCGAACGTCTTCTAGGTCGCCTTCCCATTGAATTTGTTTACTTAGTAAAACTGATCCCAATACTTTTAAATTGGATCGAACGTTAGCGTATATTATTTTTGGTAAATCTTTTGATGTCATTTAAATCCTAATAGCCGAGTGCTGCATTCGTTATACGCAACACTCGGCCGCCGCAGTCACCTTTATAAATGTATATTAGAATAGGTGACGTTTAAGGTTCATCATCACATATAAAGTATCAAGCCCTGCTTCGATAGATGCTACAGAAATAGGAAGTAAAATTAAGACGAAGACGAGCGAAGTCCAATTACCTTCTAAAAACTGAATAACATGCAGCAGCCACGCAAGGAAGGAAGCTATCGCGCAAAGTCCTAATAGCAAAACCAACACAAGTAATGCTGGCTTTTCTAGAAACTTTAAAATTCTTTCAACAACGCTACTATCTGTATACATAATATTTCTCATAGTGGCCCCTGACAGATTCGAACTGTCAACCTTCTGCTTCTAAAACAGACGCCTCGTGCCGTTGGGCTAAGGGGCCGTAGGCTTACACGTTGCCAGTTAAGCGTACCACATGAAATGTTTTCTTAGCGCCTCGGCCGCGCGAATACGTTTTAAGTTCCACGGTCGTTACTTCTTCTTGTTTATAGTCAATATCGGACCAACCTTCATTTTCAATTAGTAGGTGATATTCAAATTCAACTCTGGCGTCCTCTGGCATCTCAGCCAATCTAGTCATTAACTCGCCCACTAACATACTAGTTTTTATACCCCTTAGCTTCTATGGTCTCATGAAGGTATGCGGCTTCTTCTTCATCTTCTTCCTCTTCCTCTTCTCCATATAGCTCTGTTTCTAGTTCAACCTTCTCGTCCTCTAGAGCATTCACAGATTCATTAAGCGTAGAGATTTCCATCTTTTGACTCAGACAAAGCTCTTCCAAATCCTTTAGCTGGTTTTTATAGTGCTTTATCCAGAATTTCTTTGTGTTCAACTTAGTTTTAAGATTAGCGATCTTAAGATCTCGTTTTGTGATCGCAATAAAGTACACGAAGAAACAAGTGAATACGGAAAAAATAATGTAGTAAACAAACAAAGCTGCCATTGTAAATCCTTGTTGTAAAAAATGGGATGGTTGGCGGGACTCGAACCCGCTTGGTCTGACTTCACAGGTCAGCGCTCAACCGTACGAGCATCAACCACCGTTAACTTGGAGCTGATACGAGGACTTGAACCCCGCTGTCCGCATTACAAGTGCGGCGCATCGCCATCTATGCTTTACCAGCTTGGCCTGTTTCTACGCCACGTCAAAGCGTAAGAAAGGTTGTTCAGCGGCTGCAACTTTAGCAACCGTTTTTGTGGCTTTCTTGGGAGTTGTGGCTTGCGTAGTAGCCGCTATCTCTTCTTTCGCGTTTACTGCCTCTACAGCCGACAGTCTGTGTGGGTGAACGGTATACATTAAAAAGCATTCCCAGCCACCCGTATGGCATTCCGGCAGGTTGGTCCAGTGCTCAATTGGATCTCGCGTAAACCAATAATCAATGCCAAGCTTAACAAAATACTCAAAATCATCCACATTATTTTTTGTAATCGGATGCCTGTCACCAGAGGCTTGAGCGGCCGCTAAGATAAACGGCTTTACTTTTTGGTAATTTGACATCGCAAGATCAAAATCATTCTCATTAATGGCCTTGTGAATATCGTCCATGTTAACCAGTGACAGGAGCGTCTCGCTGTACTCCGGGGGGTTGGACACAATATCCGAGCTGAACCTAGCCAAAGACATCACCAAGGACATCAACGGATAAGCGCGCAGCCAGAAATTCGATAGAGTTCGGTATTCTATACCGTGCGCCGGAGTTCTGTACTCTCCGGCTCTGCCGTAAACCTTGCGCCGTTCGATGTTACCGGGATCTCTGTCGATCAGCACGCATGTGTTGCCTACAAGAATATCCATAACTGGGATAAGCGCTTCCGGATTATCTAGCTTAGCACAATAAGCATTATAAGATACGTTGCCGCCGTTCTCCAGTATGTTTCTTCCCAAGTGAATGTGCCCTCCTGCGCTTCTATACCTATACTCAGAAGGGTCGACGAGCGTCGCAGATCCCCGCGATTCTGGGTTGGTATTCATTGATGGAGCGCACCCAAACACGCGCGAAGAGGTGTCTAGAGATGCCAATTCATCCTTGGAAATTTCTTCTACTGGGGAGAAACTAGTGCTGACATCCCCATGTTCGGCTTTCAATTTATCTCTTAGAACCTTAAAGCAATAGCTTATTTCATTAGCTAGGTTGGCTCGACAAGAGTTTGGTGCTGGGTTAAGCTCGGCTTGAACGCCATCTACAATAAACCTGCTTACCTTATTGCTCATTTGTAGGCCGTTCTTTATGTCGATGACTTTTTCTGAGCCAATTACTTGACCATTTTTCTTGAAGAAGAATTCAGGGTCGCACCCTAACTTTACACTAAATCCAGCAACGGGCGTTTCGATATTCACATTGATTCTCCAAACTTTTAATATGCGCTTGCGGCGCGTTAATAGTGAGCCTTCTGAGATTCGAACTCAGGTATCACGACTTAAAAGGTCGGCGCACTAGACCACTATGCTAAAGGCCCTTTTTACTTGTAGACTTCAACTATTCTATTTCACTTAAAATCTTCTTAAGACGATACACAAGCATTGTGGCAGCAGCTTTAGCGTCGTCCACTGAATTATACCGACCGCCTAATTCTGTTTGTGCTAGTGTGAGGTTGCTAACACGTAACCTCATTGTTATTTTCCTATCACCCGACGACCGCCATACCTGTATAAGCCCCGATAGTCTGCCTATCCTCACTGTTGCGTTATGGTAATCTTGCAGTTCGTCTACTAGGTTCCATGTAATCGGCATTGACATTACACATTCTCCTGCATTATTCTACATATTCTATAGACTGCTAGTTCGGCCGCCGCCTTGGCCTTTGTAAGTGTGTCAAACTTGGGCAAACTTCGTAGCAGATACGATCCGCCAACTTCTATAATAAAATAATATGAATTTTCTGAATATGACACTACAAGTATAAAATCGTTAAATTCATGGCCCGGATTCTTTACAACGCATTCATTATGTGTGTTCCAAGTAAAGTTCATATGTTGGTACCTAAGACGCCTCCTGTAGGACTCGAACCTACGACCTCAAGTTTAGAAGACTTGCTCTCTGTCCGCTGAGTTAAGGAGGCACAATTTATCTAGGCGTAAGCCTGTCAAACAGTTCTTCCGTAAGACAAGCTAAGTGCCAGTGCTTATCTTCGAAGTGAAATGGAGTAGTGCATCTATGGCCTATTCTTTGCTCACATCGGGCGCACGTAGTACTGTGTGACACTGCGCGGTTTTGTCGCGGCGGCAAAAAATCACAGGTATAGTTTCTACATCTAGGTAATCTATTTTTTAACCCCATGTTGAATCTACCTAGCAGAAGCGGCCGTTAATCTGTTAGCTTTCCACCACGGCCTAAACTTTCTGTGGTTTGGGATAAAGATCCACAATTTAATGTGATTACCAGAGTTTGGGTTTCTGGCTTCAGATGTCTCTTCGACATTACCGCACTCAAGACTTCGCAAGTATTCAGCGAATTTATGGCCACCTGTGACTTGGCGTCGGGTCGCGACGTCGGAGAAAATTATCATTGCAGCATAGGCGCGCGAAGAACTAGTATCATACAAACTATTTCCTATGCTGATAGCATTGTTTTTATTATCGCCGTACAGGCCGGTTGCCTGTCTAACGCCGCATGATATGTGTGTAGTATTTATATTCATATTGTATTTATAATTCAAACTTTCAAATATTAAAGATGCCAGGATGGGTCGAGGGACCCAACTGATTCGTCTATAGATTCGAATAGTTCAGCAGAACCATATTCAGGGTTTGGTCTATAGCCATCTTTGTAAACTTTTCTCCACAGCCATTTTTTAAAATAGCTGTGATTTGGTAAAAAGATCCATGTTTTTATTTTATTTGACGTGTTTGGATTTTCTGCGATCGGACTTTCTACCACCACTCCTAGTTTCTCATCTAATAAAAATTTAGCTAGTCGCTCGCCTCTATCATTAGCTATATCAGAAAATAGTAACATGGCAAAATAGGGTGCAACTACATAATCTAGTACCAGCTTTGTGGGTTCTCCGTAATTGGCCATGCCTATTTCAAAGGCGCTGTCCAATGGGTCGTAGGCGATTTCGTATCCTTGGCGTACCCCGCATGATATCGCTGATGTGTCTATAAACATATTGTTTAAGTTCCTTTGATGTTGTGATACCACGTCATGAAGAAGTAAATGATGCGCCTATGGTAGCTATTACATTAATATTTATAAGCATTTATTTCTCCTGAGTGGGTTGGACCCAGCCGCAGCAAGTTAATTGCAACATCAACGTGCTCTGCTGTTAATCCAGTTTCAAACATCGTGTGTATATATGGATAATTATGACCTTCAAATGCGTCATAATCATCATCTATAATTAGAAGTCTATCCTCGCCAGTAGCGTCTTTATCATACGCATGCCGTGCCCACCAACGTCGAATCTGATTTCCGCGGCGGTCGCGGCCGGTGTCTGTGGCGCCGATGATTACGTCGATAATTCCATTTGCGGCCGCCCATTTTCTAATGTATGGCAAATCAAATAATAAACGCCATGAGGAACTTATGACAACGTGCGCGCCAGTGGCGATTAGTATTTTGTTTAAGTTCTTTATGCATTCTGGATGCGGCCGCTTGTTGTGCCCGGCCGCTAGACTTAGCCCATCTGGGCTGCGAATAACTAGTACGCCGTCGATGTCAAGAAAGATTATTTTCATGCTAGGTCGGTTGAAAACTTAAGTTGTATGTAGTTCTATCTTTTGTGGCGTCTGCAATGAGCCGTTGAATTCTTTCTGGGCATTCCAATACATAATACTCATTCGTATCCACCAAGCATACACTTCCTTGAACCTCTCCCATGTTTAGAACCTTAAAGGTTCTAGGCAAAACAATATTAATTTTCAACGGATTAAATAAAAATTTATCTACTACGACTGCTTGCACCGTGGGTCCAACGCCCATAACGCTCGTTAGTTCTATGAATTTCATTTCTTTTCTCAATCACTATCCGATAGTGCGAGCGTCGACGCGCTGCCCAAAAACATCGGTCCATGGCTGCTGCGCATTTACCCGCGTGCTGGCAAATCTGCCAAAAGAGTCTCTTGTATAAACAGTAGTTGGTATTTTAGCTTGCACTGTTTTCATCTTCACAGCTCGCTTAGGCGGGTTAATAGTGTCCTTTAGCCACTGCTTAAACTTGATGTGATTTGGAATAAATGTATAAAGTACAATTTGATGAGAGCTGTTAGGATTACGCGCACTATCACTAGCAGTAACTTTACCAATATCCAAACTGTTAATTAGCTTATATAAACCATTCCCTTTGTTTGACGTAGCTGTATCAGAAAACACTATGATTCCAGTACGGAAGTAGCCTGTTCCTTCGCGCCCAAACACTTTAATCGCGAGCGTGTATAAACTTTCCAAAGACGATCCATGTCGCACGCCGCTAAATTGATAAACTCCACACGAAATACCTGTACCGCTTAAGCAAGCCGCCGTCTGTTTAAGTTTAGTTGCCATATTAACGTTCACGTTCCTTAAAATTCTTTTCTTTATTACTGTCATGAGGCGATTCTCGTCTATGCCAGTACAAGTCCCCACTCTCTTTAGCTTCTGCTACATTTTGACAGAAATGCACATACTCGCCGCCGCGAGCGCCCGCGTTCCATTTGAAGTTGCAGTGGCCACACTCGAAAACTACTTTAGTTTTTTCTGGGTCATATGGTAGCGCTTTGTAGCCCTTGTGCTTACATTTGGGACAACACGGCCGCGAGTTTTCATAATGAATTGACATTATAGTAAATGACCTGCGAAATACTTCTTAGCTGCTCCGTCTAGGATATAATATACCGTGACGGTATAATCATCCCATGGAAAACCGGGCTGAATCTTTCTCTTATCTTTCTTTATTGTTAAGTAGGTAGATCGTTCTATCTTTCTTAATTGCTTTTCTGCTATGCGCTGTTCGCGGCCGGAATCCGGTGCTAGTAGTTTATATGGCGCATATGAATCATCAAGGCGCTCAATGATTACACCGCCAGCGTGTAGCGCAGCTATGATTTGTTTGTTAGTTGTCATACTTCTGAGTGGCCCCAGTGGGATTCGAACCCACACTTGATGGATTTTCGTACCGCTATAGCTTTCGCTACCACGTTTTGCTAAAGTAGCAAACGTGTTTGTGGTCTGGACTATGCCTTTACCCTTAGAATTAACTAGGTGGGTAGGTGCCGTCTAGTCTCTACACTTTCTTTGGAGCGTTAATTATGACAAGATATAAATATACAGAGACACAATTAAGAGATGCTATCTCTTCCTCGTTATCAATTGCACAAGTTTTATCCAAATTAGGTATTATAGCAGCCGGTGGAAATTACCATACTATCAAGCTTAGAATTCGTAAGCTTAATATTGATACTTCACATTTCAAAAGTCAAGGCTGGAATAAAGGCTTAAAATTTCCAGATAAAACCAGACCTATATCTGAATATTTAAATAACGAACGAGCCATTGGATCAGACAGACTAAGAAGACGTCTAATTCGAGAGGGCTTGTTTCAACCCTGTTGCGCTATGTGTAATCTAGCAAATTGGCTAGGTAATCCAATCCCACTAGAGTTAGATCACATTAACGGAAACAGGATAGATAACGTTATAGAAAATTTAAGACTTCTTTGTCCTAATTGTCACGCGCTAACTCCCACCTACAGAGGTAGAAATAGATCCAAAGCTTAGCTCGGCGTTACCATTTAACAGGTTTCGCCGAATTTGACACCATTCACATTAAGAATTACTTCTTAAGTGCTCAAATTAATAAGTCCATTGTCTCTGCCAGTTGGACTATGAGGCCATGTAATCAACTAATAGCGATCGA
>ERZ1292625.150-Hain-H41-01um-R1-150-length-116084-cov-21_pt1 | contig 116084 bp, 145 predicted proteins | sample MGYA00564400_ERZ1292625 | MGnify/ENA primary metagenome ERZ1292625 (study PRJEB36523, sample SAMEA6512639) | groundwater metagenome | collected 2019-01-08 | study: AquaDiva: Metagenomics assemblies of 32 groundwater samples
ATTACCAATTATTAATTCAATATATAAAACCTTAAAATACAAAGATTCCTGCTTCTTAAACGAGCCTGCAATAAACATAGTTTCAACAGGGTCTATAGTCTATAGTGTACTCAAAAATGCAAAAACAAGATAAAATTAGACTATATGGAAGAGAAAGAGTTTGTTCATCTATAATAGATACAAAAATTAAAGGAAAAACTCTCAATATAGGCGCAGGTGAAATGCAATGGATTGAAAATCAACTATTCTTAAATAATAAAGACTTTATTTCTTCTGATCTTGATAAAAAGAATCTTGGTACAAGCAATAAGTCAATTAACAAAGTCCAGTGCGATGCAACAAAATTACCTTTCAAAAATAATTACTTTTCGCAAATTATAATCCTTGATGTTCTTGAACATATAAAAGATCATGAGAAAGCTCTTGAAGAAATAAATAGAGTTCTAAAAAAGGGAGGAAGATTAGCAATATGTGTCCCTAATGACACAACATTAAGCTACTTTAACCCTGTTCGTTATGTTCAACATGAAAGGCACTATACAATAGACAAAATTACCTCTTTTCTTAAGAAAAAAGGCTTTGGTGTAAGAAACATCTTCGCTGGAGGGGGAATATTTGAGCTTGTGGCACTTTATCTTCACTTCTTTACAAAATACATTCTTGGGAGAAAGATTGAATTTTTTAACAATCTTAGAGACAAAGAATATATTAAGCATAAAAAAAACGGGAATGAGATAGCTATTTTAGCAACTAAACTTTAAACTCTTTTGTAGATTATAACTGCTGGCTGCTTCTGTTCGGCATCGAAGAAAAATACTTTTACTGGAACTAATTTGCCATCCGCTACAATAGAGTTCACGTAGTTTACTACTTTTTCGTTTGGTTGGTGTATTCCATTAAGGACAACATAATCAGCTTCTAAGCTAAAGTTTGTAAAATCTAAATCTTGAGGTAATACTTGAAATCTTCTATTTGCATAATATATAGTATATGGTTCTGCCCAGTCTCCTGTAATTATGCTATTTTCGGGAGTGTTGTAATTTATCCATTCATATGCTTCTTTCATTTGTTTATATGACTCTTTTTTGTCTAATATCATGCTATTTGCAAAAGTTATATTGGCATATGCTGACCAAATTATTAAAATTAAACAAACTATGGCTGCAAATTCTTTTCTATATTTTGAAAGAGTGTTATAAACATAAGATAATGTTAAAGCTGGTAGAATAAACAATATGCTTGACAGACCAAACAGATACCTATCTTCTGCAGCTTTTATAACAAATATAAAGAATGATAAAACTAAAACAAATAATATTAAGTTAAATAAGTGCATCTTTGATTCTTTGTTCTTTGATATAAATCCATAACTAATTGAAAGTTTTGTCACAACTAAAATTAAACCTGCATAAAATAAATAAACTAATGGTGAACGCAGGATATGTTTTATGAATCCAAGAGTATACCATGCAAAAACTGCTTTTTCTCCAGCGCTTGAAGCATAAGTCGCACTTGCAGGTAAAAGTGAACCATGATTAATCAAATTAATTATTATAAATAAGATTAATGGTATTGCTCCGATCACCCCACCAATAAAGAACTTCTTATTTTTAAATAGGCTAGTTTTATGGATGAATATTAAGAATAAAACATATGCAAAAGCAATAACTGCATGAGAATATCTGAAAAGAACAGCCAATGCTAGAAATAATACTGAAAGTGTCCAATTTTTAATTGATAGTGAATCATGTGATTTGATAAAGAAGTATATGCTTGCTAAAATAAGACACATTGATGGGATATCAGTCATAGCTCTTACAGCATAGAATAAGTGAATCCAACATGCTGATGCGAAAATAGAAGCAATTATTCCAACCTTAGCACCATACATTTCTTTACCAATTAAATAAACTAAGAATATTGAAATTATCGAAGGGATTATATTTGTAATAAGTATTACTGAATAGTCTGAACCACCAAGCCTAAGAATGAAGCTCCAAATTAAAGGAAATAATGGAGGGCGTATGATTGATTCATTCACAATAAAAGGCAAATTATCCCACATATGATATATTATATTCTTGGCCAAACTTCCATAGGCTAGTGAGTCCCACCAATGAGCTTGGTTTTTAGCTATGTTAAGAAAATAGAATCTAAGTGTTGCTCCAAATATTACTATTGCATATAAAATGTAATTTATATTTTTTTCAATAATATTCTTTATTTCTTTCATCGTCTTTTGTGTAATTCTTCATTCATAAGTTTATCTAGTTTTAATATAATCATATTCCAATTAAATTTAGATGCAAATTCTATTGAATTTTTCATTACAAGTTTTAGATCTGATTTGCTAAGACCGCTAATGTAATTTAACAAATTTGGTAAAGATTCTTTATTTTTAAGGCTAAAAATAAATCCGTTTGATTTATTTTTTATTAAATCAGATATTCCTTCTACATCAGATCCAATACATACTCTTCCGCGGGCCATTGCTTCTATAAGAGACTGAGGCATACCTTCTCTTTTACTTGGAAGAATGAATAACATTGCTGAATCTATTTTTTTAATTTTCTTAGTTAAATCGTAAACTGGGTCAGAGAAAGATACTCTTTTGTTTAACCATTCAGATTTTACTAGACTTTCAAGTTCTTTCTTGTAGTTTCCTTCTGAAGGACCTGTAATATCTAAAGAATAATTTTTTGTTTTACTTAATGATAATATTACTAAACTTAGATTCTTTACAGGAGATATTCTTCCAAGAAATAAAATCTTGTTGTTTTCGTTATGAGGTGGACTTGACTTGAAGAACGCTTCTGGTACTCCATTGGGAAGGTAGAATAGTTTACTTCTTTTTAGCCCTAGTTTGAGTAAATAAGGAATTTCCCAATTTGAAATATTTATTACTTTATCAAACTTGTTTATTGTTTTTCTACCTATAAAGAAATCATATAATTTTACAGCAGTTTTTGCAATAATTCCACTTTCAGAGTTATCATTATTAAATGGAGCGTGTGTTACTAATAAAACTGTACAATTCTTTCCTTTTTTTTCAAGAATTTTTCTTATTTTTAATGCAGATGTTGTATGTGGATGTCTATATACATGAGCTATTATTATATCAGGAGCATATTCTAATGCCTCTTTAATAAAATCCCAATACATGAATGATTCTCCTCCTAATTTCACATAAGGAAAGCGTTTTACTCTGACTTTATTGATTGTTTCGCTAGATTTGGCTTTTCCCTTACTTCCTTTTATTGCGTTTGAAGAAAAAACTCTAACTTCGTAACCTAAATCTGATAATCTAGACGATTCTTCCTTAACCCTATTCCAGACTCCACAAATTCCTTCAGAAAAGTGACACAACTCAAGAATCTTGATTTTACCCATGTTATTTTGAGGAAAACCGGTTTAAAAAGCTTTTAAACATCAGCAAATCTAACATATTAATGGTTGAAGGACTTGTTTCTGTGATAATTCCAATGTATAATGAAGAAAAAGACATAGTTTCCTGTCTTTCAAGCCTAAAAAAGCAATCACATAAGAATATCGAGATTATTTTAGTTGATGATGGTAGTACTGATAGGACAGTTGAGGTAGCAAAACAACAAGCTATTAAAGATAAGATTAAAATAACAATATTAAACCAAAAACATGGGGGGCCAGGCAAAGCCAGAAATCTTGGAGCTTCTAAAGCAAATGGAGAGATATTAGTTTTTGTTGATTCGGATATGACTTTTGATAAAGATTATATAAAAAACCTAATCAAACCAATTAATAGAAAAGTCATTGGGACAACTCATGACTTTGAAATTGTAAGAAATACTAAAAATATATGGAGTAAATGTTGGGGCAGGGTAAGAGTATCTCCCAAGAATGCTTATGAAGTAAAGATATTCAGAGCAATTAATAGAAAGAAATTTCTAGAATTGGGAGGGTTTGACCCTAAATATGGGTATGCTGATGATCAGACATTTTGGTTCAAAAATGAAATTAGACCAAATGTTGCCTCAAATACAAAGTGTTACCATAAAAATCCTGAAAGACTGAAACAAGTATATTCTCAAAGTCGCTGGATTGGAGCTTCTACTAAGACTCCTCTTGAAAATACAAGTCTTAGAAAAATTGAACCATTCATGATGATTCTTATTTCCCCTATATTAATAGTATTCTTTTCTATAAAAAAATGTTTTACTATTAAAAAGATATCCATTTTCCCAGTTATGCTTATATTTATGACTGCTAGATACCTTGGTACAATAGCTGGTTTATTTAGAGCACGTTATATACAAATTAACTACAGATAATCTTATATATCGATCTGGAATATTCGGATTATGCGTATTCTTGGGTTAAATATAGGTCATGGATCTAGTGTAGCTTTACTTGAGAATGGTCAAATAATTAAAGCTGTTTCTGAAGAGAGGTTCTCAAGAATAAAAAATCACTCTGGTCTCCCCGTCCAATCTATAAAGTGGATTTTGGAAAGCGAAAAAATAAAAATAAAAGATATTGATTTGATAGTTTTAGATGATCATTACTCTTTAAATAATAACCCTTATTTTAGCCAAAATTTTATTGAATCTTATAAAAATAAGAGTTTAAGTAAAAAAATAATTTCCAACATAGCTTACAATTTTCCAAAATTTTATAGTAAGCTGAGCACGATAAAAAATAATTTATCTAAAAGAGGAAGAGAAATGAAAGAGTTGAGAAATGGAGTTGCTAATATGCTCAACTACCCTTTAAATAAAATAATATTATTGGACCATCATCGGGCTCATGCTTTTTCTACAGTATCTAATTTAGGAGAAAAAGATTGGTTAGTTCTAACTTTAGATGGGGAAGGTTCTGGTTTTTGTGCTAGTGTAAATATTTTTAAAAATGGGCAAATTAAAACAATTTCAAAGACTCCTAAATCTGCTTCTCTAGGTTATTTTTATGCTTTGGCTACAATGCATATGGGCCTTAAGCCTTTAGAACATGAATTCAAAGTGATGGGTCTTGCACCATATGCTAAAAAAGAACATATTAATAATAATTACCATCTAGTAGATAACTTGTTTAAGATAGATGATAATCTTTCATTTAATTCGAAGTTTAGTATGCAGTTTGCAGATATTTTCTTTAAGAAAGAAATGCAAGGAATAAGATTTGATACTTTTGCTGGCATAGTTCAAAAGCTTACCGAGGACAAGATAATAGAGTGGGTAAAAACTGCTATTAAAAGAACAGGCATAAAGAGAATTGCGCTTTCAGGAGGAGTTTTCATGAATGTTAAAGTTAATCAAAAGATAGCCGAATTACCAGAGGTGAAGGAGATATTCATCACTCCAAGTTGCGGGGATGAATCAAATGCTATGGGGTCTTGTTGGTATGGATATTATGTATATTGCAATAAAAATAATTTAGAATTTTCTCCTAAAAGACTAAATGGATTATATCTTGGACCAGAATATGAAGAAGAATACATTAAAACAATGATAAAAAGGGATAAATTAGAAGATAAATATATTATAACTAAGCCAAAGGATATTGAAAAGAAGATTGCTCAGCTACTTGCTAATGGACAAATTGTTGCTAGGCTTGCTGGAAAGAGTGAATGGGGAGCTAGGGCACTCGGAAACAGATCAATTTTAGCAAACCCCTCTGATCCAGGCACAATTAGAATTCTTAATGAAACAATAAAAGATAGAGATTTCTGGATGCCCTTTACCCCAAGCTTAATAGAGGAATATTCTGAAAAATATATATCTAACCAAAAAAAAATTGATGCTCCTTATATGGTAATTACTTTTGACTCTTTAAAGGATGCAAAAGCTGATCTTCCTGCTGCAATACACCCTTATGATCTGACAGTTAGACCACAAATAGTATATAAATTGATGAATCCCTCATATCATAAAATAATATCTGAATTCGCAAAACTTACTGGAAAGGGAGCTATACTCAATACTTCTTTCAACCTTCATGGACAACCTAATGTCCTTACTCCAGAAGATGCTGTATATACAGTGGACAATTCTTCACTAAAATTTGTTATAATTAATGATTATTTATTTAAAAAAATTTAGGCTGACTTTTTGATATTGTTTATGCTATCCACAATAGCCCTTAGATTCTTATCCCTAACATCATTCTCTTTTTCTTCAGTTTTAATATCCCACTCTGCTACAATTGAATCTTCAAGACCTATAAATGCGTGAGGAACTAATTTTGGTAATTTTCCCGCATATCCTTTGTTACAAATCTGTTCTTTATCTCCGAGAATTAATTTTATTTTACCATTTATAACTACAAGCCATTCATCTTCTGTATGGAAACAACCTCCACGAGCAAAACCCTCTTTTAACTCAAGAAAAGTAAATTCTCTATTTTCTTGTAAAAGCCCCTTAACTGCTTTTATATATCCTCTTTCATCGTTGTGTATATGAACTATTTCTACCATAAAATTTTATTATTTTTAGGTAATTAAACTTATCTATTATTTAGTGTGCTAAATTTTTAATTGGTCTTTTCCTATTTCCATAAACATAAAACCATTGGGATTTTCTGGTCTTTTCTTAAAGCCGAAAGAGGAATAAAATTCAACAGCTACTTTGCTAGGGCATGTTCCTAATAGATATCCTTTTTTGTTTTGAATATTCTTTAGAATTATTTGCATTAATTTCCTACCTACACCCTTACCTTGAAATTCTGGTAAAACTATTGTGTCTTGGATATAACCATACATTCCTTGATCTCCTGACATTCTTACCATTCCTATTATTTTATTTCCAGAATATGCACAAACACAATATGGAGCTACGTCAAGAGATTTTTGAGCGCTTTCATTTGAAATCCCCCTTTCAGCGAGATTCCAGTCAACAGAGTCTCTTAATTGATTGAATTCAACTAATGTTGGTTTCTTTTCAACATACCTTATATCCATACTATCGGACGAATTACTTCGTTTTTTAAATTTATCGTTTTCTTTAGAAACAAGATTAGCTAGATATATAGCAGTTGAATATATTTCTTCTTTAGATGCGCCTCTTGACAGGTCACTTATGTGATATCCTGTGCCTAACAAAATAGGGCCTATATGTTCATAATCCCCTAGCCTTTGAACAAGTTTGTAAGAGATATTTGCAGAATTCAAATCTGGGAATATAAATGAATTATGTTTAATTGAGTTTTTTATCCCTTTTTTCAGAGCTATTTCTGGAAGAAGAGCTGCATCTACCTGCATGCCTTTTTCATCTGTCTTAAATGAAAGGTTTGTAATTTTCAATTCAAAGATATTTCCTACTTCTTTTTGTAAAAGATCATTCAGTTCTTTCTTTTGTTCTTCAGATAATGAAATATTAACTGCTGTGTCTGCAAAAAAATACATAGAGTCATTTTTTCTTAAAACGCTATAAGAATACACTCTGTTCTTTGGTTTTATTAATTGAAATATTATCTTAAGATAATCTGATGTCGAAATATCATGGCCCCCAACAAGGCAATCTATTTCTTTTGATATCAAAGCTTTTAATGCAGATTCGACAGAATCGTAAATTATCAGTTTGAAAATATTTTCTTTTTCTATTCTTTCTTTAACATACATTATATCGCTGTTATTATCAGAGAAACCTATTTTTATCATTTGTAGAATTCCTTTATTCTTTCACAAATTCCAATAATATCTTTTTCACTTAAATGTGGGCCATTTGGAAGCCAAAGACAATTATCTGCAATATAAGATGCATTTGGAAAATCTTTGTCAGAACCTAAATGGCTGTAAGGAGGATTTCTATGTACTGCAGGCCAACAATCTCTTGCAAAAATATTATTTGTTTTTAGATAATCCACTAAAGCTTGTCTATTTTCTATATGTACATCAATCCAAAGAGGTATCTCTCCTTTTGATATATCTATCTTTGCAAAGTGTATCTGCTTTACGCTTGACAACTCTCTTTCGTATATATTTCTCTGCTCTACCAAAAGCTTTTTGCGAGAATCTATCTTTTTTAGTTGGCTAAGAACTAGCGCTGCTGCTAAGTCGCTAAATTTTAAGTTGTACCCTTCTTTTTCGTGTATGGACTCTTTGTTGCTGAATCTTCCAAAATCTCTTATTCTTCTCATAATTTCATGGTATTTGTCATCATCTGTTGAAACAAATCCACCTTGGCCACAAGTTATTATCTTATTTGACTGAAGAGAATAACAACCAACCTCGCCAAATGTGCCTAAGAATTTATCCCCTTCTTTTGATCCTAGAGCCCCAGCAGCATCTTCTATAATAGAAATATTCTTTTCAGATGCAATTTTCTTTATTTCATTATAATCTGGGGATCTTCCCAATATATCTACTACAATTATTGCTGTTGTCTTATTTGTTATTTTATTTTTTAGATCTTTTATACTAATAAGACCCGTTTCTTTATCTACATCTGCTAAAATTACTTTGCCTCCAGCCCATCCAACTGCGGTTGCTGAAGCGATCATAGTCATGTCAGGAACAATTACTTCAAAATCTTGAATGTTTTTTATTATTGAATCTGCTTTTATTGCCATGAAAAGAGAAGCAGTGCAATTAGCAGTCATTGTGACATGTTTAACACCAAGATATTTTTGTAATTCTTCTTCAAGTAGCTTTGTTTTTGGACCTTCATTTACATAATTATTTCTTAATACTTCTGTTACAGAATCTATATCTTCTTGGTCAAATCTTGGTTCGTTCCAATTAATTCGTTGGTTGTTCATCTTTCTGAGCGCTTAGTATCTTCATTCTCTCTCTAGCTTGCTCTAGTGTCAAACCTTTTTCATGAAGATCATGCTCAAGCATCATCTTCGCTAACTCTTTGAATTTTACTTTAGGTTCCCATTTTAGAATATTCTTTGCTTTTGTTGAATCTCCAAGTAATGCTGGTACTTCAGCAGGTCTCAAGTAACGATCACTTGTTCTTACAAACTTCTTGTAATCTGTGCCCAACAAATTAAAGCATTCTTCTAGGAATTCTCTTACCGTATGAGTTTCTTCTGTAGCAATTACAAAATCATCAGGTTTATCGTGTTGTAAAATTCTCCACATTGCTTCCACATATTCTTTGGAGAATCCCCAGTCTCTTTTAGCATCCAAGTTTCCCAAAACTATTTCATTCTTTTCTGCATTTACAATTTTAACTATATCTCCAGTTATCTTTTTAGTTACAAAATTTAGACCCCTTCTAGGAGATTCATGATTGAAAAGTATACCGTTTGCTGCAAATAATTTGTAAGCATCTCTGTAAAGCCTTGTTAAGTGGAAAGCTCCTACTTTTGCAATACCATAAGGACTTTGAGGCTTAAAATGAGTTGTTTCATTTTGTGGGGGTGGAGTTGCTCCGAACATCTCCGAAGATGAGGCCTGATAATATTTAACCGGGTAATTCATTTGACGAATTGCTTCTAGTAATCTTAGGGGGCCAAGTGTGTTAATATTAATTGTAGATTCTGCATTTTCAAAACTGATTCCTACATGGCTCTGCGCTCCCAAATTATATATTTCATCAGGTCTAAATTTTTCCAAAACATTTCTTAAACTTTGAGAATCTGTTAAATCTGCATAAACAACTGTGAAAGGATTATTTGGATCGTGGTCATCTGAATATTTGCTAAGTAAATGATCTATTCTTTTTGTATTTGGAGAACTTGCTCTTCTAACAATCCCCCTTACTAAATAACCTTTTTCAAGTAGAAGTTCAGCGAGATAAGAACCGTCCTGTCCTCCAATGCCTGTAATTAAAGCAACCTTTTTTCCATCTTGCATATTTGATAGGTCAAATATAATTATATAAAGATTATGCTTATTGAAGAGCGTTTTCCACTATCTTAATTATAGCATCATTTCTTCTTCTTAAATTATATTTACCATCTTTTGATATCATACCTTTTGCAAATTTACCCATTTTGTCTCTTGAATTAGAACTCTTAATTAACATTTCAGTCTTATTCACATATTCCTCAAGTAAATCTTTATCAATATTCTTTGAATAAAGCCTCATCCATCTTAAATTCAGATTTCTTAAATAATCTTTAGTTTCAAGAGGGTTCCCTAAAATGCTGTTTGCGTCCGTAACCATTCCACTTTTTCCATCAATTACCATTTCAGGGATCATCCAAAAATTGAAAACTGATGCAGGTATAGCATAATTCATACAGTCAAGAAGGAGATTTATTCCTGGAACTGGTTCTATCAGGAGATCAGAGTCTAAAAAGAGGTCTCTCATTTCATTGTTGGAAAGAAATTCTTCCAAGAATTTTATCCCTTTTATATTACCGTATTTTATTTTTACCCAGCTTGGTACGTGTGCCCTTACTGATAGGTTTATATTATTATATTTCTCAGACAGAATTTTATAAGATTCTAAAGCATAGATTCCCCCCTTAAGTTCAAAGTCATAAACATTGTTAACCGATGACACAAAGAGCATATTAACCCTGTTATTTTTATTCTTTCTTTCTATTTTTTCCTGCTCTGTTGCAAAAGGAAGAACATGTATCTTTTTAGAAAATCCTGAACAATCCAATGTTTTTGTTAGTGACATCTTAGCAATATCATTCCAACAGATTATTGCAATACATCTTTTAGATGAGAATTCACGCTCTATTTCTTTTACATTTAATCTATTGTAGTCATAACCGCCTAGGGCAGTTATATTCTCTATATCTATGATATATTTATGTGGTTCTGGAGGTATTAGATTTGAAGCATAAACCAAATCGCAACTGGGTACCTCTTCTTTAGATGGTATTACTAGATTTTTTAGTTCTTTTAATGATACCATAGGCCTCATAAGTTTATAGTATAAATATCTAACCCATGGGTTTCTTGAAAGCTTAGAAAATTTATTTGTAGAGTTTACCTGTTTAGGATTATATATAACTTGATATTTTTCAGACAATAATTTTATTGTTGGATTATATACGCTATGCCACTTTTCACTAGGGTATAAGAGAATTTTCTTTTTCACTGATTTTGTAGAGATTTTCATTGAAAATATATTTATCCTTTAGCAGATACAATCTTTATAAAACCTTTCAAGATTTTAGGCTATATAAAAGTGAATTTGGCTACAAAAAAGACAAAATATTATAAACCTGACTTATTAGGGTAAAACATGCGTTTTAAAACTACAAATATTTCAAGAACAATTGGAGAAAAAACTGGTTATGTCACTGCATATATAATATTTAGTACTATTTTATATTTTATTCTAAAATTATTTAATAAAATTCCAGATGATTGGAACTTTGTTTATATATTACCCTTTACTTATACAGTGGTTCTTTTAGGGAGCATAACCACATTATTATTAAAATGAAGATAAAAGAATTTGTTATTGGATTTGGAAATGGACAGAAAGAATTTGGACATACTATTTCTATAATAGTAAACTCCTTATTGTTAACTTTTGTGTATTTTATTGGTGTTGGTATTACTTCTATTTTGGCAAAAGCAAGCAATAAGAAATTTTTAACATTGAGTTATGACAATTCCGAGTCTTATTGGACCCCACTTAATCTAGATAAAAAAGAAATCAAGGAGTATTATAAACAATTCTAAAATGAAAATTCTTGGATTAAGTTGTTTTTATCATGACTCGTCTGCGACATTATTAATAGATGGAAAAATAGTTGCTGCTGCCCAAGAAGAAAGATTTACAAGGAAGAAGCATGATTCTTCTTTTCCAATTAATTCAATAAATTATTGTCTGAATAGCCAGAATCTAAAAATAGATGATATAGATTTTATTGGTTTTTATGAAAAGCCACTTATTAAATTTGAACGCGGACTATCACAACACATACAGATGTTTCCGCATAGTTATAAAACATTTATCGCCTCATTACCTTCTTGGTTTACTGAAAAACTTAGAGTAACAAAAACAATAAAGAATAAACTGAAATACAAGAAACCAGTTCTTTTTGTTGATCATCATCTAACTCACGCTGCGTCTTTTTTATTAAGCCCTTTTAAAAGAGCAGCTATTCTAACTGTTGATGGTGTTGGTGAATGGACTACTACTGCTTATGGAATAGGAGATAAAAATAATATAAATTTAATAAAAGAAATAAAATTTCCGCATTCCTTGGGCCTTCTTTATTCAACAATAACTGCCTACTTGGGGTTTTCTGTTAATAACTCTGAATATAAGGTAATGGGTTTGAGTCCATATGGAAATATGGATAAAGATACAAACCCTTATTATAATAAAATCAAGCAGATTATAGATGTAAAAAAAGACGGAAGCTACAGACTGAATATGTCTTATTTTAGATATCATTGTAAGGACAGGATGCCGTCCAGAAAATTGTGTGTACTTCTTGGCGGGCCTATAAGAAGAAAAGAATCTTCTATAGATCAAAGACACAAAGACATTGCAGCAGCTGTGCAGCTTATCGTCGAGGAAACAATTTTTACTATATTAAATCATATACATAAAGAAACAAAGTGCGACTCGTTAGTCATATCTGGTGGAGTTGCTCTAAATAGTGTTTGCAATGGAAAAATATTGAAAAATACGGGATTCAAGAATATCTGGGCTCAACCAGATCCAGGAGATGGTGGAACAAGCGCAGGAGTTGCTTCTTATATTTACAACACTATTCTTGGAAAGAAAAGGAACTATATTTTAAATAATGCGTACCTTGGTCCATCTTTTAGTGAAGAAAATATAAGAGAGTTTCTTAAAGAGAATAATATTTCTTATAGTGAATTTACAAATAAAGAAGAATTGATAAAAAAAACTGCTTCTCTTATATATCAAAATAAAGTGATTGGGTGGTTCCAAGAAGGCATGGAATGGGGTCCACGTGGATTAGGTGCAAGAAGCATTTTATCAAATGCCTGCAACCCTGAAATGAAGGAGATTTTGAATACAAAAGTAAAACATCGCGAGAAATTTAGGCCGTTTGCTCCAGTAGTGTGTTATGATGATGCTCAAAAATACTTTGAATGTGATAAGCCAATACCTGACCCAACAGATTTTATGCTAATGGTATATCCAATAAAAAAGAAATGGAGAAAAAAGATACCTGCTGTAGCACATGTTGATGGAAGTGGAAGATTGCAAACCATTAAGAAAGACCAGAACCCACTTTACTATGGAGTCATTAAAGAGTTTGGAAAACTTTCAGGAATACCTATTTTAATAAACACATCTTTTAATATAAGAGGAGAGCCAATTGTATGCACTCCAAAAGATGCTTATAGATGTATGATGGGGACTGGAATTGACTATCTTATCATAGATAGATTTTTGATTAACCGTGATGAGAACGCCAAGGATATCTGGGACAGTGAAAAATATGCAAATGACTAAATATCAAAACATATTTAAAACCATTAAATTATAAGTTTTTATGGAAGGCAATAGGTCTTTTGTTAAAGAAATGTGGTTCTTTATAAAAGAGAGGAAGGTCTGGTGGATAGCGCCAATAATAGTTCTTCTACTTATAGTTGGAGGACTTATAATACTTGGGCAAAGTAGCGCACTATCACCATTTATTTATTCCCTTTTCTAGTTGGTTTTTTAAACCTTAAATAATACATATATAGATGGGAATTAAAGGGTCTAGGATAGATAATCTTAAAACTTTAAGAAAAATATATATTGGGGTTGCAATTGTTATTTTGAACACAATCGTTCTAATCTTATTACTTAACACATTCTTTCACTTTGCAAATCCCACTTTAAGAAAGGTGTTTGTTTTTAGCGAGAGCAGTTTTAATGAGAATATTCTGAATGATGCTTATCCTCATATAGAATCAAGCGAAATAAGAAAAGAGATAATAAAGGAAAATGACAAATATTCCTTGCCTTTCGTATATGATTCTTTTACTGGTTTCAGGACCAAAGCATATAATGGAAAATTTGTAAATGTAGATGATGCTGGATTCAGATACATAAAGGATCAATGTACTTATCCTCCAAAAAATACTAATTTTAATGTTTTTGTCTTTGGAGGTTCTACAACTTTTGGCTCCGGAGTTATAGATAACGAAACGATCCCTTCAAAGATTCAAGAGAAACTTAGGAGCGAGTATAATAGGAAAAATATATGTGTATATAACTTTGCTAGGCCACATTATTACAGTACTATAGAAAGGGAGCTTTTCGTTAAGCTAATAGTTGAAGAAAATTATATACCTGATATTGCAATTTTTATTGATGGACTTAATGATCATAATGGAAAGAAGATACCTTATGAAGACAAACTTGCAGCATATACTGAAGGAAAAGATAAACTTGGATACGTTTTTTCTGGTACAGCCACATCAACTGTCATCAGCCATTTATACAGGCGCTTCATAAATAACAGCGCTCTTGAAAATGTAGAAACTAATGAAAGTAGAATATTTGAGAGATACATAAGTAATCAAAAAGTAATACGTAGCGTTGGAAATACTTACAATGTTACCACATATTTTATTATACAACCTGTACCTGCGTATAATTATGATTGTGCTTACCATTTATTATGTAAAAGAGGGTTATTAGATTTTAAAGGCACTAAATGGGATAAAACTCGTGGTTTCTATTCTATTGTTGCAAACTCAACTCAAACAAGAAATGATGAAATCATATGGCTTGGAGATATACAAAAAGAAAGAAAAGAGAACTTTTATGTTGATTATGGACATTATACTGCTAAATTCAGTGATGAAATTGCTAACCATATAATATTAAGAATGGCTCCTATTAACTTTAGTTCATAAACTAAAAGTTAAAAATTAATATAGAGTGTATCTAAAACAATTTTATAGATAGGCTTGCGATATAACATACATTAAAACAACCAAATCTTTAATAACCTTCATAATGCAACTTTTTTATGACTAAAAAGTTCAATGGAAATAATGAAATATTAGGTAATAAGATAATTATATCTTTTCCAGATGATTATTCATACCAAAATTGGCAAGACCCTTTAAGCAGATTATTTCATAAAGTCATATCATTCAACCCAAGAAAAGAGCGCATTTTGCATGGCCAAGAAGAAATGAACAGTAGATTTTTGCGCTTAGTTGAAAAAGAAAAACCAGATTATATTTTATTCAACTTAATTAGTGATGAATTTTCCTTGAGAGTCTTTGAACAAATAAGAGAGATATCTAATAAAACAAAGATATTAAATTTTGCTGGAGACGATGATTATCAATTTGAATCTTTCACGCGCTACTTGTCAATTTTCCTTGATGCTCAAATCATATATCAAAGGGACTTTTTAAAAAATTACCAAGATGGAGGATTCAAGAACACTTTTGTTTCCATTGGGACAAATATGGAGCACTATAAGCCTCTAAATCTCCCGAAAAGATATGAAGTGACTTTTGTAGGGGTTCCGAGAAATGATAGAGTAGATTTCATCAGATATCTGGTGAAAAATAAAGTTAATATAAAAATATGGGGTGCTGGATGGGAAAAATACCCTGACTTAAAAAGTATATGGGGTGGTTACTTAAAGCCAGAAGATTTTGTCAAAGTCATTAACGAGTCTAAAATAAACCTAAGCTTTAGCAAAGGAGGAGTTGGCAATAAAACTTACCATTTCACAGGAAGGGTCTTTGAAATAGCAGCATGTAAATCTTTCCAGCTAGTTGAATTCTATGAAGGATATTTAGGCATGTATAAGAATAATGAAGAAATATCTATGTTCAGAGATGAAAAAGAGCTTGTTAAAAAAGTCAAGTATTACTTGGGAAATGAAAAAGAAAGGGAAAAAATGGCAGAAAGAGCCTATAGAAAGACGGTTAAAAATTATGATAGGAAGAAAGAGTTGTTAAAAATATTCAAGGTGTTATCAAGAGTTAAAGCGAAACAGCAGCAAGATTACAAAAATCTTGGATATAAAATAGTCCTTATTAAAGAAGACGACTTCAATGAAGGAGCTGAGTATCTTAAAGAAAAAACAAAGGATTCAGATTTTATACAATTTAATTTAGGAAATGCAAAATTTTCTAAATACAAGTCCTTCTTGCAGATTCATTCTCTTTCAACATCTAAAAAAGACATAAGCCTTTGTGATTACTACATAAATGAAAGTTTACTTGGGAACTATCTGCTCTTTAAAGCTAAAAATTCTTTTTATAACTTAGATAAGGGGGATTTTGATGAGTTAACCAGTCTTTCCCAAATTATGGTTACTAAAGACTATTTCTTAGATAATATACAAAATTTCATCAATGCTTTTGAAGAAGGAGTAATGGAATTCGTAAGCCAAAAAAATACAATATTCTTATCATTTCCATTAGTTAGTATTAACGAGAAAAAGAGAATAAGTAGAAAGTTAATAAGTAAGTCGTTTGAGCCAAAATTTATTCATTCCCTAAGCGCAAACTTAAATAACAGCAAACCGCATTTTGTTTTATATTTGGGCTATTTAATAGCATATGCACTTTTGCATAGGAACTGGTTCATCTTGCATTCGTTACTAGAATATTCGAAAATGGCAAGTTCAAATCTTGTTCAATCTAGCTTAATTAAAGAAAAATTTAATAAATTAAAGTTCCTTTTTTCATGAATAAAATTGATAAGAAATTATTGTTTGCAGCATGGTCTTGCCATGATAAATTCTACGCTCTAAACCAATGGCTTGGTCCAATAGAAAATGTTTTCAGAGAAACTTTATCCTTTGATCCTAAAGAGATTCTTTATAAACATGGCCAAGAAGAAATGAACAGTAGATTTTTGCGCTTAGTTGAAAAAGAAAAACCAGATTATATATTGTTCTGGATAATTTATGATGAGTTTTATTTGAACACTTTTGAGAAAATAAGAGAAATGTCGCCTAAAACAATGCTTTTGAACTTCTTCGGAGACGATGATGTAGCATTTCGTAACTCTTCAAGATTTTATTCTCTTTTTTTTGACTATTGCCTAATCTTCCAAATGAATTACCTTGATTTATACAAAAAAGAAGGCATAAAAGATATATATCCTTTTTTTGGAGCAAATGTAGATGTATTTAAGAATAAAAAATACGCGAAAGAATTTGATGTTAGCTTTATTGGGACACCAAAAGCAAACAGATATTCGGCAATAAAATACCTTATATCTAAAGGAATAAATCTCAAAATCGCTGGTGCTGGATGGGAAAAATACCCTGACTTAAAGGACTTTTGTATTGGAAAACTGAGCACAGAAGAAAGTGTTGACTTAATTAATAAAAGCAGAATAAGTCTCTCTTTTACAAGAAATCATCTTGGGAACTTACACTTCAACAGTAGGTTGTTTGAAATAATGGCGTGTAAATCATTTGCCCTGGGCGAGCATTTCAATGGTTATGAAGAGCTATATAGCAAGAAAGAACTAGATATGTTTAGGGATGAAAAAGAGCTTGTTAAAAAAGTCAAGTATTACTTGGGAAATGAAAAAGAAAGGGAAAAAATGGCAGAAAGAGCCTATAGAAAGACAATAAATAACTTTTCATATGAAAACCAGCTAAAAAAAATATTCTCATCTATTTTAAAGAACGATAAAAAGAACAAGCCCTTACCAAGACTAAATGTAAATGTAAAATATCTTCGTTTGAATGATTTGAATAAAACCCCTCAACATATTATAGATATATCAAGGAACTTTGATTACATATCGTTCCATGATAAAACCAACATTATCTCTAGATACAAAGAATATTTGCAAGTCTATTCTTTATTAAAATCAAATAAGAACATTAGCTGTTGTGATTATTATTTATATAATAAGAACATCGGAGATTATCTTTGTTTTGCCTCTTTTTCATCTTATGTAGACTCCAGCCATTATTTTCATAAATTGGTAAGCCCTTACCAGCTTGTCATAAAGAAAGATTACTTTATTAATAATCTTGATAAATTTAAAGATTATTTACTAAAAAGAGAGGGTGCATTGATTAATAAGACTAATACTGAAATAGTATCTCTGCCTTTGATAAAGATTACAAATAATGAAAACCCATTCATTGGAAATATAAATCAATATATCTTAAAGTTTGAAAATGAACTTAGATGCACCTATAACACCAATAAACATCTTATGCTAAAATATATTTATAAATTAATTCTATATTCGGGAAGGCATAGAAGCCTTATTTTAAACCAAATAATAAGACGCTCTTTGACATCTTTAAATAATTCTCATCAGACTAAGATTGTTTCTAGTCTGCTAAGAAACATTTAGGTTTTAAGTATATTTTCAATGTTAGTAAACTTTAAAAGAAGATTATAGCTCTCAAAAATAGATGGAATCTGTATTAATCACTGGCTCATCAAGAGGTCTAGGAAAGCAATTAGCATTGGTTTTCGGCTCCGCTGGATACAAAGTGATAATACACGGTAGGGAAGAGACTGAAATAAATAAGACAAGAGATGAGCTTGAGAAATTGAATATAAACTACGATTTAGTGTTAGGGGATTTGACAAAAGGGAGTACAATGCTTTCTCTTGAGCGCGCTGCAATTGATAACAAAATCTCTGTTTTGATAAATAACGCAGCTGTTTTATGCTCTGGCTTGGCCTTTGAAGAACTATCAGAGATGCAACAAGATGAAATATTACAGACAAATTTAATTGCACCAATTAAACTGACTGGAAGAATTTACAAGCTCTTTCTACAAAAAGGAAAGGGTAGTATAATAAATATATCTTCATTGTCTGCTCTGGAGCCACAAAAGAAGAGAACGCTTTATTCAGCTTCTAAGTGGGGTTTACGCGGTTTTACAGATGTCTTGAGACTAGAAGCGGAAGAGCGAGGTATAACTGTAATTGGTGTTTATGCTAGCAGAATAAAGACAAGACCTGAGCATAGTTATGGTATCGAAGCAGAATATGTTGCGAAAAAAATCTATGAACATTTTGCCTCTGGAAAAAAAGATAATTTAATACTAGATGAAAGACCCCCAGAGTTCAGGAGAAAGATATGAAAAAAGCCATTATTACAGGAGTCACTGGTATGGTTGGGTCTCATTTGGCAGATTATTTGATGGCAAACACAGATTGGAAAATATATGGTTTTTGCCGCTGGAATGATCCTCTTGATAATATTGAGCATTTGTCACCTGAAATCAATAAAGGAAATAGAGTTAAGTTGGTTTATGGAGATTTGAATGATTCTGCTTCATTAGATGAATTAGTTAGATTTTCAGAGCCTGATTTTGTTTTTCATCTTGCTGCACAATCTTATCCAAAAACCAGTTTCAGCGCACCATTTGAAACATTGGAGACAAATATTATAGGTACAGCTAGATTACTAGAGGCAATAAGAAAGTCCAAGTATGAACCTGCAATTCATGTATGTGCCTCATCTGAAGTATTTGGTAGAGTACCTAAAGAAGAATTACCTATAAATGAAAATTGCAGATTCCATCCAGCTTCTCCGTATGCTATTTCCAAAGTAGGCACTGATTTAGTAGGGAGATTTTATGCAGAGGCATATAAAATGAAAGTAATGACTACAAGAATGTTTACCCATACTGGACCAAGAAGAGGAGACGTATTTGCCGAATCTTCATTTGCTAAACAGATAGCCATGATAGAAAGAGAATCAATTCCTCCAATTTTATATACGGGCAACTTGGAATCACTTCGTACATGGGCTGATGTTCGAGATGCTGTAAGAGCGTATCATATGCTACTGACAGTTAACCCTATACCTGGGGAATATTATAACATTGGTGGTGATTTTTCTTGTACTGTAAGAGATATGCTTTCACATCTTCTAAGTAAATCAACAAGGAAAGACATTAGGGTATTGACAGACCAAGAGCGCTTAAGACCTATTGATGCAGACTTGCAAGTCCCAGACACTAGAAAGTTTACAGAGCACACAGGATGGAGACCGGAAATAAAATTTGAACAAACCATGGATGATTTGCTTGGATATTGGAGAGATAGAGTAAACTCAGGCAGACAATTCTTGAATAGATAAAATATTGTTTCTTGCTAGGAATTTTTTATCTTTTCAACGATTCTTGATGTAGAGATATTATCAAACTCTTTAGGACATGTGCGTTTAAGAACTTCAACTTGAACATTATATTTTTTTGCTATCTCTTTTCTTAGATCTATATCAAATGCATCATCATTCATTGCCCAAATATCTGGTTTTAATGATTCAAATACTGGAAAAAGCACGGAAAGTATGCTTCCATTATATTTACCATCTTTGGGGGGAATATCCAGCATCGTATAATCTACATACTTTAGAGAATCAACAGTCTTTAATCTTACATTCTCATTTAATATAGGTCTATTTTCTCCCTTATATTTTTTAGTAGTCTTATCATCACCAATAGAAACGAAAACAATATCTCCTAATTTCTTACAATCTTCAAAGAATAATATATGACCTGCATGCATCAAGTCAAATGTACCTGAGCAAAATACTATTTTCTCATTTTTATGCTTTTCTCTTATTTCTGGAAGTTTGGATAGATCTATTATAACCATAAAAACTTTTTATTTATATGGTATTTAAAGTTTGCTAGATATGTAAAGTAAACAAATTTAGAGGATCAAAAGCTCTTTGGTCTGCTCCGATTATGATGACAGGGATAGCAACTCAATATAATTTCATTGAAGCTCACGGGACAATAGATAAAGTTCCGCGTGATTGTGCGGGCGTTAATTTAGCTCTCTGATGAAATAAATGGTTAGATTTGATTAGACTTTCTGTCTTGAATAATCCATCCTTAAGGAAAGAGCTAATATAAAAACTAAAAATATTGTTGTATTCAAGGAGATAAAATAGGATAATCTCAAATCTTCCCTATCTTGAGAACAAAATCCAAGTGATAAATATGTGTTTAAACTATCCAAGAAGTTAATCTCCTCTTGGCAAGTGGCATAATCGAATTCATCTAAATCTTTCCTATCTGGATAAGTAAAGATAATGAAATGAAGAATAATAATAACCGATAGAATTTTTGAGAAGATGCTTACATTAAAATTCATAAAGAGGGAAGAGCTATCCAACTTAAAAATCTGTCGATTAGGTGATGTTAACTTTACCGCTTACTAAATCCAAAAATATATATAGCTTATCTAAGCCCCTTGATTGATGGGAACAGATGTAAAGAAGGTAAAGCTTGTTCAGATTAATGGTGGACCAAGCGGGCAGAACTATTTACCACTTTCTGCTGCATATATGCAGACTCATGCACAAAAAAACCTTCCTTCTTCAGATAAGTTTGATTTTTCACTTCCAATTTATACAAGAATGCCTGTCGATGATGCAGTTGAGAGATTAGTGGATGCTGATATTGCTGGATTTAGCACTTATGTATGGAATTTTAATCTTTCGGTACAAATAGCTAAAAAACTTAAACAAGCAAACCCTGATACTTTGATTGTTTTTGGAGGACCACATGTTCCGGAGAGAAACACTTGGGAATTTTTTAAAGAACACCCTTATGTTGATGTTGCAGTTGCAGGAGAAGGAGAACTAGCTTTTACTTCCATTTTAGAAAATTATCCTGGTGTTGTTCCATCTGATGTTCCCAACATTAGAGACATTGTTGCAATTAGAAGATATCTTCAAGAAAAAGTATTTGTCGGGGTAGATGATAAAATTGCACGGAGAAGAATTGATAAAACAATTGATAGCTTAGTTAGGTCTGGTTCGTGGGGAGAGGTATCTACTGTAAACTTCCAAAAAGATGGAGGGGTTTTTGTCCATCCAACTTCAAGAAGGATATCTGATTTAAATGAGGTACCATCGCCTTATTTGAATGGAGCGTTTAGAGATTTAATGGAGGCACACCCCGAAGAAAATTGGACAGCTATATGGGAGACAAACAGAGGATGTCCGTTCGATTGTTCTTTCTGTGATTGGGGATCAATGGCAAAAGATAAGATGGTTAAAATAGAAGATGATCGTCTTGCAGCTGAGCAGGACTGGTTTAGCCGAAACAAGATTGAAGTTGTATGGTGTGCTGATTCAAATTTTGGAATGTATGGTAAGAGAGATCTTGTTATTGCTCAAAGAATGGCAGAAAATAATAGAAAACATGGGTATCCTAAATTTTTCACTGTACAGGGAACTAAAAATCCAAACGAAGAAGCATATCAGACTCAGAAAGTTTTAGATGAATCTGGTCTTAGCAGAGGAGTTCTAATTGCATTTCAATCTCTGCATCCACCGACACTTGAAGCAGTTCATAGAAGCAATATAAGTCTCGAGAGATTCTTTGAATTTCAAAGAAGATATGCGAAAGAGGGAGTAGACACTTTCTCAGATCTTATAATTCCGCTACCTGAGGAAACTTATGAAAGCTTTACAACAGGTATCTCTAAGTTGATTGAAAGCGGACAACATGGAAGAATTCAATTCAACAATTTGTCTATTTTACCAAATCCTCCGATGGCTGATCCAGCTTATATTGCAAAGTATCAACTTGATATAGTTGAGACTCCTACGGTAAATATTCATGGTCCGATAAAAACTGATAATGATGATGTTCAGGAAACACAAGAATTAGTAGTTGCTACGAGCACAATGTCGAGAAAAGAATATGTTGATGCTAAATCTTTTGCTTGCATGACTTCATTGCTTCATTTTGATAAGCTATTACAGATACCATCTATCCTTGCACATAGTACTTATGGTTTAAGTTATAAACAAATTTTTGATGCATTTAGAGCACAGAAAGGTTCTGAAAACCCTGTAATATCTGGAATTAACCGTGCATTTGAGGAAAAAGCTAGAGCTATTCAAGGTGGATCTCCTGAATTTTGCCCTTCTGAAGAATGGCTTGGAGTATATTGGTATCCTGATGAGCATGCGTTTATTGATTTAGTTGCTAATAGAAAACTAGATCAATTCTACCGAGAAGCAAGAGGACTTATGGGCAAACTTATAGGAGAGGAAATTTTAGGTGGGACTATTATGGATGATGCATTAAGACTAAACAGTCAATTGCTTAGACTGCCTAGTCCTCCGAGCTCTCTGGAAATAGAAACCGCTCATAATGTATGGGAATTGTATAAATCAATGTTAGCAAGTGATCCTGTTGAGCCTTCAAATAAAGGTTTCAAGTATAGAATCGATGTTGATGATCAATGGGGTTCTATGGATGAATGGCTAAAGAAAATGGTATGGCAACAAAACAAGAAAGGAGCTTATATTTATTCTTGTTCTCCAATTTCAGATTAGATTTATATTAAGTTCTTTAAAATATAAAAACTTAAAAAGGTAGTTTTTAGCCAAGGATGGTGGCTGATTAGAATGAATATATACAAAGACAAAAAGATTCTTGTAACCGGTGGTACTGGGATGATTGGTATTCCTTTGGTAAAACTCTTAATAGCACATGGTGCTAAGGTTAGAATTGTTTCTCTTGATGATGGTACTCTTGCGCATCCTGAGGCTGAATTTCTCAAATTAGACCTTACTGAATATGATAATTGCCTGAAGGCATGTGAAGGTATGGATTATATATTTCACTTAGCTGGAATAAAAGGCTCACCAAAAATAATCCAAGAGAAGCCTGCAACTTTTTACGAAGCAATGATATTATTCAACACTAATATGCTTAGAGCTGCTAGAAAAACACCTACAATTGAAAGATATCTTTATACTAGTAGCGTTGGAGTATATTCTCCATTTATGGCTGATGGCTCAAATGCAGAAGTTTTTTATGAAGATGAAGTCTGGAAAACATTCCCTTCTGAAAACGACAAAGCTCCTGGATGGGCAAAAAGAATGGGGGAAATGCAATGCGAATCTGTAGAGAGAGAAAATCCCAAGATAAAATTCTCAATAGTAAGACCTGCAAATGTTTACGGACCTTACGATAATTTTGATCCAAAGAACTCAATGGTTGTTCCTGCGAACATCAAAAGAGCAGTGGATGGAGAAAATCCTTTTGTTGCATGGGGAGATGGTAGCCCTATAAGAGATTTCATTCATGCAAAAGACGTTGCACTTGGAATGATTGCTGCGATGGAAAAATCTCCTGGTGCAAAACACCCAATAAACCTAGGAAGTGGAACAGGTTATAGAATTAAAGATCTTGTTGAAACCATAGTAAATAATTTAGAAAATAAACCTCAAATTCACTGGGACACAACTAAACCTAGTGGAGATAAAAAAAGACTTTTTGATATTAAACGCGCGAAAGAGACCATTAATTGGTCGCCTACAATAAGCCTGAATGATGGTATCAAAGAAACCATGGAATGGTACCAGAAAAACAAAGATATAGTAAATAAAAGATATAATGTTTTTACAGACAATAAAAAAGAAAAAAAGAAGGTTCTTGTTTGTGGCGCGACTGGATTTATTGGAAGAAATATAGCAGAAAGCTTGTGTGAAAATGAAGAATATGAAGTTTACGGAACATATCTTAAGTCTGAACCATTGACTAATCCTAAAATAAAAATGATTAAAATTGAATTAACAAATAAAGAAGAAGTTGACAAAATAATGCAAGGCAAAGATATTATAATTCAAGCTGCTGCAACTACTTCTGGCTCAAAAGATATTCTTACTAGACCTTACATTCATGTAGCAGATAATGCAATTATGAATTCAGTCATCTTTAGGTCCGCTCACGATCATAAAGTTGGACATGTTGTATTCTTTAGTTGCTCTGTGATGTACCAATCTTCTCCTATTCCTTTAAAGGAAAGTGACTTTGATGCTAGCAAAGAAATATTCAAGAGTTACTTTGGAGTTGGGTGGACTAAAGTTTACATTGAAAAGATGTGTGAGTTTTATTCCAGACTTGGAAACACCAAATATACTACAATAAGGCACACAAATGTTTATGGACCGCATGATAAATATGACCTTGAAAAATCTCATGTATTCGGAGCAACTATGACAAAGGTTCTTACATCTAAAGACAATAAACTCAGAGTTTGGGGAACAGGAGAAGAAGAAAGGGATTTAATTTATGTTGCAGATTTGGTTGATTTTGTAGAAAAAGCGATTAAAATGCAAACCACTCCTTTTGAATTAGTGAATGTTGGAGCTGGAAAAGCTGTTTCAATAAGAAACTTGGCTGAAAGAATCATAAATCACTCACGCTTGCCTATTGAAATGGAATTTGATACTTCTAAACCAACAATTAAAACTTCATTATCATTGAACTGCGAGAAAGCGAAGAACGTGTTTGGATGGGAATGTAAAACACCGCTAGATGAAGGCATCAGACAAACAATGGACTGGTACAGAAAAAATCTTCTTTAAAATTTTAATAAAAATTACTAAATTACTTGCGAGCAGGTTTATAGTCTAACGTTGGGTCTGACTCATAAGCTGCGTATGATTCTCTAACAGGAGTTGAAAGTTTTAACGCTCTGTCTCTAGGAGCATGCATTAAAGGCTCTGGCAATCCAAGAATTTCTCCAAGTATGAACGGCGTGCAGTGAGCTGTCAAATAAGCTTTATTTATTGCTATTTCTCCATCTATTCCTTTAACTAATTGATCTCTTGTAAGAATTCTTAATCCCCCCTCTGTTACTAATCTAAATCCTCTGTGCATCCAATGCGTAGTTCTATCCATCATGTCTTGAGGTATTTCAGAATAATATACGCTAAAAATAGCTCCATGTGCTCTTGTTATCAATCCTTTTGAAATAGCTTCTTCTCTTTTCTTTGGAGGTAGTAAGTCTAAAACTCCGGCTTCTGTCAAACCATTTCCTACTCCTGCTAAATAATCCCTCATAGTAATCCCTTCTGTCAATAAATGAAAGTCGGCGTAAGGTCTTGCACCATCTAAAATTGCGTCTCTTATTTTATGTATTTCATCTAATGGTGCAAAAGGAGTAGTTGTATCTCTCAAGGGTTCCCCATGTGGGGCTTCATTATTGAATTCTTCTATTACTTCTCTCTCCCATGTTTCCCATGGACTAGAATCTTTAGGAATAGGATTTCCCCCAATAGTATTTGAAGACAATCTATAAGGAAGTGCAGGATAAGTAGAATCATATCTTGTAAACATGAATTCATCTGATTCACGAGATTTTACAACTGCAACACTTGGGTGGTGGTTAACTATTTTGCTCATTCGTCTAGTCAAATAAGCTGATTTATAATCTTTGTGCAAGGCCTGAATGAACAATAAACTATTTATATTGTAAATAAAAACATTTCTGATTATGAAAGCAGTGATTCTAGCAGGAGGATTTGGAAAGAGATTAAGAATAGCCCTCGGGGAAACTCCAAAACCAATGGCTCCTATCGCAGGAAAGCCATTTTTAGAGCATCAGATACGCCTTTTGAAAGAGCAAGGAATAACTGAAATTGTTCTTTGTGTATATCATATGGCTGACAAAATAAAATCCTATTTTGATGACGGAAAAAAGTTAGGGGTTGAGATAACCTATTCTGATGAAGAAACTCCAATGGGAACAGGCGGGGCAATAAAGAAAGCAGAAAAATATCTCAAAAATGATACTTTCCTGGTTCTAAACGGAGATACTTATTCCCAGGTGAACATCAAAGATCTTAAGGAGTTTCATGATTCAAAAGGCGGATTAGGTACTATGTGTCTGACAAAAGCTAATAATGCTTTGGTTTCGGGAAATGTTGTAGTAAAAGATGACAAAGTAATTTCTTTTGCCGAAAAAGAGGACATTGGTGCTGAATTAATTAACAGCGGAGTTTATATTTTTAGCCCAGACATTTTCAAGTACATCCCTGAAAATAAAAACGTCTCGCTAGAAAGAGAAACTTTTGTTCAATTAACTAATCAGAAACTTTTGAATGGCTACCAATATAAAGGATATTTTATAGATATTGGCCTTCCCGAAACTTATTATCAATTCAAGAACGACGTTTTGAATCTGTTATATATTGGAGCAAGGGTTAGTTTGAGAGAAGTTATGCAAAAAATGGAACTTTTAGGCATTCCCGTTCTGCTCGTAGTTGATGAACAAAAAAAACTTCTTGGGACCATTACAGAAAAAGACATAAAAAAAATGATCATAACTGGTAGGGATATTAATCTAGACGTTGGTAATGTCATGAACAAGGAGCCAATAACAGCAAAAATGGTTGCAACAAAAGAACATTTTGCAACTTTGTTTGAGCTAGGAGCAGACCATATCCCTGTGATTGACGAAGATGGTGTTGTAAAAGATTTAATATTTTATATCGAAGAGCTAAAAGAAAAACAATATCCTGTTGTTAGGGGAATGGCTCCTCTAAGAATAAGCTTCTCCGGTGGTGGTACAGATTTGCCTTATTTTTTTGATAAGTATGGCGGGGCAGTAATAAATTCAACAATTGACAAATACTGCTATGCAACTATTGTCAAGAGAGCTGATAAGAAATTAATTATAGACTCTGACCTGACTCCTGAGAGAGATGTCGTAGTAAAATCTATTAATGAACTAAATTATGATGGTAATCTTGATTTGATAAAGGCAGTTATAAAATTAATGAAGCCAGAATTCGGTTTTGAACTTTATTTACATAATGATATTCCTCCTGGAAGAGGATTAGGATCTTCTGCTAGCTTCGCAGTTTTAGTTTGTAGCCTTCTAAATCACTTACAAGAGACAAATTATGATGTTTACAAACTTGCTGAAATAGCTTACAAAGCGGAAAGGGAAGAACTAAAGATAAAGGGAGGTTGGCAGGACCAATATGCAGCACTGACTGGAGGATTTAGCTTTATGGAATTCAATGGAGAGAAGAATATAATTTATCCATTAAGACTTAAGGAAGATATTATTAATGAACTAAATAATAGGACTCTCCTATGTTATGTTGGAAAACATCATTCTTCTGGAGAGGCACATTCAAAACAAGAAGAATCTTTCAAGAAAAATGAGGATGAGTCTGTAAGAATTTTGCAGACCATGAAAAGAATAGCTATAGATATGAAAGATGCTTTGCTGACCAACAAACTAGATACATTTGGGAAATTACTTCATGAAAGCTGGGAATATAAGAAACTGCTCTCTCCAAATATTTCAAATGAATTTGTAAATAAATTATATCAGGTAGGTTTAGATAACGGAGCTGACGGAGGTAAATTACTAGGTGCTGGAGATGGAGGATACCTTTTATTTTATTATAATCCTAAAAAGAGAAATCAATTAGTTAGAGAACTTAAAAGATCTGGAGGGGAGATCATGGACTTTAACTTTGACTTTTCAGGTACTAAAGTATGGGCAGTCAAATAAACTGAGCGATCATCACAGCGATGAATAAATTTATAAACTGCATCCAAAGATTTTGTTATTATGAATTTAGATGGGCGCATTTATATTGCAGGGAATACTGGATTGGTTGGATCTGCTTTGGAAAGAACTTTGCACAGAGAAGGTTATAAAAATGTAATTGGTACAAGCTCAAAGGATTTTGATTTGCGTGATTTTCAAGCTACGAATGATTTCTTTTTAAGTAGTTCTCCTGAATATGTTTTTTTTGTAGCTGCGCGCGTTGGTGGCATTAAAGCAAATATGACTTATCCCGCTGAATTCATATTTGACAATCTGCAGATGCAGAATAATGTCATACATACTGCGATGAGGCATAAAGTAAAGAAATTAATGTTTTTTGGAAGTAATTGTATGTATCCTCGCGAATGCGAGCAACCTATGAGAGAAGACAGCCTTCTTACAGGAATTCTTGAACCAACAAACCAAGCATATGCTCTAGCGAAACTTGCTGGGATGGAGATGTGCAAAGCATATAGAAAACAGCATGGAGCAGATTTCATAACTGTGATTCCTGCAAATTTATATGGACCACAGGATACTTATAATCAAGAGCGGTCGCACTTCATACCTGCTTTGCTTGAACGATTTGATTTGGCAAGACTAAATAGTTCACCAAATGTGGTTATGTGGGGCACTGGGACACCAAGAAGAGATGTCTTATATGTTGATGATTTGGCAGAAGCGTGCTTATTGTTAATGAAAGATTATAGTGGTGAAAGACCAATTAATGTGGGAACAGGGAGAGACCATAGCATACTAGAAGTAGCAGAAACAATCAAAGATGTAGTTGGTTTCAGGGGAAAGATATTATTTGATGCAAGCAAACCTGATGGAATGCCACGTAAAATGCTTGATGCCTCGCGTCTGCAACAGTTAGGATGGCAGGCCAAAACAGAATTGCGTGATGGACTTGCCTTGACTTACGAATCTTTTTTGAAAGGTAAAATTCGCACATAAATTAGTTTAAACTTAAAGATTAAGAGCTACCAACTCTTTCTCCACAATTTCACACATTATGTGCATTATAAGAGTATGGCTCTCCTGAATCCTAGGGGTATCTCTTGAGTCGACTATAATTGATAAGTCGCATAACTTTCCCAAATGTCCGCCATTATTCCCTAAAAATCCTATAGAGACCATTTTTTTCTTTTTAGCAAATTCCACTGCTTTTATTACATTTTTTGAATTTCCCGAGGTGCTTATGCCAATTAATATATCTCCCTCTTTCCCATGAGCCTCCACTTGTTTAGAAAATATTTCATCAAAACTATAGTCATTTCCTATTGCAGTTATTGTAGATGTATCTGTTGTTAAAGCAATACAAGGCCAAGGATTTCTTTCTATCTTGAACCTGTTTAAAAATTCACCAGACATATGTTGTGCATCTGCAGCACTACCCCCATTACCACACACAAGTATCTTTCCGCCTTTTTTATAACATCTTATAATTGTTTCAATTAGTTTTTGAATATCTTGGATTGGCAGATTTTCTTTAACTTTAATCGACTCTATTATTAAATCTTTTATTTTTTCTGAATACATATTTAAATTAATAAATGGGGCTATTTAATTATTTTTGAGTTGAATTAGGATATTGGTGATGAAGATTTCCTAATTCTATAAGAAGAGTTGGTCTGCTACTATCTAAGGCACTCTTATATGCAGGAACGATTTGTTCTGCCATTTCCAATCTTATTATATCTATATTGGTTAAGAGACTTCTGAATGCTGTGTAGTGATCTTGTGAATGCTGTGGTCCTGGGTCTATTGGCTGAGTGCCTCCAACAATCGTTCTGATTATTACTTTAGGTTTAAACTGCCCTCTGGACATCATCTCAACTTTATCTAGGTGGTTAACTAATTGATCTGTTGCAAGAGGTAGAAAATCAAATCTTGGATAAATAGAAACAGGAATATATCCTCTTAAGGCTAATCCTGTAGAGATTCCCATTTGTAAATCTTCAATTATCGGGAGCTCTACTCTTTTTTCAAGAGGTACATCTTTTAGAGTAGAAGTTGTATACCTGCTACCTCCAAAAACTACTGTTTGACCAAGAAATAAAGTTCTTTCGTCTTTTGCAAGCAAATCCATTGCTTGTTTAAGTGCCTCAACATATGGATTCATGTTAAAACCCTGCCTCCTTTCCTGCTCCTTGATGTTTGAAAGAATTTTTATAAGCATAATAAATTGTGTTAGGTAGAAGTTGAGGAATTCTATTTTTATCCATTCCCCAAACCTCTCTTGTAGGAGTATCAACGCTCATTCCATTATCTTCTATTACAAAAATAATTGGGAGCTCGTGATTGGATGCATAATTAGTAGCTTCATGAAATGCTCCTGTTTGCGCAGCCATATCTCCGCAGAAAGCCCAAACATGTCCTTTAGAGCCAGATAATTTATAAGCCATTGCCAAACCTACTGCTGGTTTTAGATGCCCTGGAACTATAGCTGAAGAGAAAACTCCATACTCCTTATCCATTGGATACATGCTTCTTCCTTCAATAATATCCTGCCTTACTCTTTCTTGAGGCATTCCTTTTAGAAGAATATGAGCATGATTTCTATAAGAAACAAAAATAAAGTCTTCTTTTTTTATTCCTTTGAGATAATCTGCATCCTGATTATCTTCTGGAACAACCACTAATTTTGCATCTAATACTTCCTGGCGTGTTAAGGGAGGAAGCTGTTTAATATATTCTCCTTCTCTAAGACCCCTAAATATCTTGATTATTTGTTCTTCATTTCCTTTTGCGAAATGAACGGGTCCATTAATTTCTCCTCTTGACCAAAGTGCAGCAAGTTCATCTTCAAATTCCATTAAAGATTTTGACGTTCCTGCAATATTTTCTAAGTTCATTATTTTTCACATAATAATTAGTTTTTAAACATTTATGCAATTTAGAGAAATACAATCTTAAGTCTTAAAAAAATCATGTAGTGCTTCTGAAGCATAATCTAAATTATCTTTTGTAAGTTTTTGATGTATTCCAAAGTGAACACCTTTATCACCCACATATTCTGCTTCTGGGAAATCTCCTAATCTATGACCTATGAAAGCAAAAGCTCCTTGTTGCGTAGGCATGCTTCTGAAATTAACTTTGGATTTTATTCCTCTTTCTTCAAGAAAAACATAAAGATCTTTTGCGCCTCTTCTATCTCCTTCCTTTAATGTTACACTGAATGCATGAGGACAAATATCTTCGCCTTTTTCTTCATTATTAAAGTAAGCTCTATCTTGAAGGTCTTTTGTTTGACCCAATAGATAAACTAAGTTGTCTTTTCTAGTCCTATAAACTCTCCAGAAATCGTCCAATTGGTCTAATCCTATTGTTGCGGCCATATCAGTCATTTTTGCATTGACGCCTAACCTTTCGTGGTCAAAATATACAGTCCCAGGTTTTCTTCCGTGAGTTTTTACAGACCTTAGCACATGAGCCATTTGGTCATCTTTTGTAGAAACCATTCCACCCTCTCCTGCAAAAACTAAATGAGCTGCATAGAAACTAAATGCTGCTGCATCTCCCCATAGACCGATATGTCTTCCTTGATACTTAGCACCGTGAGCTTCACAGGCATCCTCAATTACTTTAAGATTATGGGCTCTTGCAATATCTGTAATTACATCCATTTTTGCTGGTTTGCCCATTGTATGGACTGGCATAATTGCTCTTGTTCTTGATGTAATTGCTTGTTCTATCTTTGTTTCATCAATATTAAGAGTATCTCTTTTTATGTCTATAAAAACTGGATTTAGCCCTGCTGCAAGAACAGCTTCTCCTACCGCTGCAAAGGCTAATGCAGGAACTATAACTTCATCTCCCCTTTTAGCGCCAAAATCATATAAAGACATGCAAGCTATTGTATCTGCTGCTGTTCCTGAAGGAGTAGCTATACTATGGGGATAACCAAATAAATCCCCCCATCTTTCTTCAAATTTCTTAACTCTAGAACCTTCAGTTATTCTGTTTGATTTTAATAACTCGACCATAGAATCTATCGTTCTTGAAGGAATCTCAGGATCGCCAAATTCTATATTCATAACAACATTTTATAGATATTACTTATAAATATAACTACATTAGAAAACACATAAAGGTTTTCTACCTGGACATCGCAATTCTAAAAATAACTAAATCTTAATGACTGATTTCATCATTAACTCTTAAAGGATGATTTTTATATAATATATTTTTATATACATAAGACCTTATATTATTTAAAATTTCTAAATCATTCTTATCTAGACAGCCCATCTTAAATATTAGAACTAGATATAGAAAAACGAATAATAATGTTAAAATTATTAGAGTAAATAGATTGACAGAAATATAATATTTAATAACAGTCAACAATATAGTTGGTATAATTGATGCTATTGCAATTTTAAGCATTTTTCTTCTTAAAGGGATTATTGAAACTTGCCGTTTTACTTCCACAAATAGCATTAAATTTAATATTATCCAGGATATTGAAGTGCCTATTGCTGCTCCAACAATACCGTAACTTGGAACTAAAATAATATTCAAGACAAGATTTATTATGGAAGTTACTATTATATTCATAAGTATGGTTTTAGATTTTCCTTTCATTGAAAGGAGATTATTCATTAGAGTACTAAATGAAGAAAATGCTCCCGCTACTGCTAGTATTCTTAGTGATGATTCTGCAGCTAAAAATTCCTGGCCAAATAAAATGTTTATTACGGCACCTGGAAAGATAAACATTATTATTAAGAGCGGGAGGTTTAAGATAAAGATCCACTTAACAACCTGCTTGCTTAGTTCCCTTATCATCTCGATTCTCTTTTTTGAATATTCCCTTACTATAATTGGGAAAAATAACTGCATAAAGAGTTCAGGTGCTATGCCGAATAGAGCAACTAAAGTAAATGAGACATTATAAAATCCAACATCTGTGGCTGTTTTAAAGTACCCTATGACAAACGAATCTATCCAGTAGAATAAAATATTTATTGCTCCCAAAAAAAGTATAGGCCATGAATAAGAAAAGAATTCCCTGTTCAATCTTTTCTTCTCATTAGATGCAATATCTTTTTCATATAATAATCTTACCAACACCTTTTTGCATCCAATATAGGATAAAATAGCCACTCCAAGAATGCTAATAAAATAAGATGAAAGAATTGCATTTTCCTTTAAGCCAACCAAAATAAATATTATCAGAAGCAACACCTTGATTCCATTTGAGAATATGTTTACTATGAATGTGTATAGTGTAACTTTTTCGTATGCTTTCAATATTGAAAGGAAGATGTTTGATAAAATTGAAATTGGGATAGCAATGCTAAATACTTTTAGAAATAAAGTCATATTATAACTATTGAATAAATTAACAGATATTGTTTCAGCAAAAATAAATAAAATTGTTGCTCCAATTAGCCCCGAAAATAAAGATATTATTATTGAAAACTTTATCAAATGCTTAACTTTGCTTCCGCCTATTCCTTTGTATAATGCAATATAACGAAGAAGCCCTTCAGATAGACCAAGAGATCCAAGAGTAATGAAAATGCTAAAAACTGTTAGAGAAAGAGAGAATACTCCAAAAATCTCTGGGCCAAATGTTCTTGCTATTACAATCTTATATAAATAAGTAAGAATTTTAGATATCAATACACCTATAAGTACTATTAGTGAGCCTCTTGCAAGCATTTTAAGAGATTTATTTAAATCTTTATTGTTGTTTTTATCCATAATTTAGAAAGTTAAACTCTTTATTTAAACTCTTTACACCTTAATTTAAAGGTTCTTTTATCAACATAAAAATAACAAGAAATAAAGATAGTATTGATAATACTATAGATATCAATATAATTAAGTATGAAGATTTATCTAAAAGTTTTGCAAATGGATCTATTGTCTTATAATCAAATAAGTAATCTTTCATATTTTTATACAAATAAGGAACGAAGTAAAAGCTTTGAGACTGTTTAATTTGCTCTAGGGCTTGTTCAGGTATTCTAAATTCTGCTGAGTAGACTTTGTAATATTGCTGCGGAATAATATTAAATAATTCGTTCCCCTTGAAGCGAGGTGATTCTATTATTTTAACTATATCTGCTGTTTGTGCAATCGATTGAATAAAAGACTCTGATGAGCTGTTTAGATTTTGATTATTGGCAACCCAACCCCATCCACAATCATCTACAACACACTCTACGAAATAGACTTTCATCGGAGGAACAGATGACATATTCTGTGCAAAAACCTGCTGCAGTATCGGCAATGATTGTTCAAAACTAAGGTAAGCTTTATCTGTTGCTAACCACATTGACCTTGCGAGGTATATTCTGGAGTCAAAGATAATTAAATTTGAATCACTTATTTCGCTATTGATAAAAGATTTAAGTTCTGCATTTGGACTTTTAGAAAAATAATGTGATGGCGTTCCGTTTGCCACCCCAAGATAAAAGATTGATATCATTATGAATAAGACTAGAGCTAATTTCTTAAAGTTCTTATTTTTTAAGAAGTTTAATACATTTGAAAAGCCAATCCCAGCTGGTATTGCTAATAATAAGTACATAAACGCAAAGTGCTTTTGTAAGGGAGCTCCAGCACTCTGCAAAACAAATGGAACAATTAAAAATATTGCAGTAAAGATCAAAGCATTCCTATTTGTTTTGAATAATATAAATAGACCGTATAACGCAAAAATAACTATGAGCGGGTCTGTGAAAAAAGGAAGTTTATAGCTCTGATAATTTCCTATATTGAAAAGATTGTCTAAAAATGAATTCTCCTGTCCTCCCAAACCACCATAAATCTCTTGTGTTGAGTCTAAATGAACGAGTCTAGAGAAATAAACATCAACTATTCCTTTTTGTTTGTATAATAAATAATTAAATGATAAAAAAGGCATTGAAAATATAAATAAAATAATTATAAGAGTCAGAACATTTTTAGTGTTTAAAAATTTATTCTCTTTACCCAATGTTCTATAATATAAACAATAAAGTCCAAAAGAGATTATAAAAAACGGAGCATTGTATTTAGTAAGCATAGCCAGACCAAAGAATAAAGAGCACAAAATAAGAATCCTATTACTTGGTTTATTTATAAAAAGCAACCCAAAATAAATTCCTGAAAAAATAAAAAATAAGACAACTAAACTTTGTTCTGTGAATGTCATTCTTATTAAAAAGCTAGAAAATGTTACGAACAAGGCTACGAAGAAAGATTGTTTTCTATTCTTTAACAATTGGTTAGAAATTAAATAAATTAACGGAATAAGAAGGGTGCCTGCAATCATTGGCCAGAACCTTGCTGCAAATGTTGAGTATCCGAATATTTTATAGGCTAAATCTGTAAGATAGAAAAATAAAGGTGGGTTAGAATGTGTTGAAATTATTTTTGATGCCAATATACCTGCGCTTTGCGATGCATAAACCATATCATCTGCTAAAACATCTAAATGTATGGCGCCAATAAATCTCAAAATGAGCCCTATAAATGTTAGATAAAGAGTGTATCTTGCATATTTGCTATCTTCTGATTGAATAAAACTCTCAGAATTCTTGTGAAGTCTAGCATAACTTTTTTTTATAAAATTCATATATTCTTTAGATTAAGCTCATTTAAATAGGTATTTTTATCAGTATTTATATGGCAAAACAGAAAGAAAATAAAAATGAATTTTCTAAGTTTTTTGTTTCAACAGATTATATTAAATTAAAAAATAAACTTTTCAATTATAGATTTAGAAAATATATGCTTGCAGAGGCTTATAAAAAATATTCAAAAATAAAAGATGCTAAGATGTTAGATGTTGGCTGTGGAATATCTCCTGTTTCTCCAGATTATAAAAGAACTACATTCATAGACTCAGATAAGAATGCTATTGATATGTTAAAAAAATCAAGACAAAAAGTCTTACTAGGAGATGTTGAAAAAATACCAGTTAAAAATGAGTATGCTGATGCTTTATTCTCTTCTGAGGTTCTTGAACATGTAAATAATTATAAAAAAGGATTAAAAGAATTTCACAGGGTATTAAAAAAGAATGGTGTTCTTTTCCTAACTGTTCCAACTCATATGAAGTATTGGGCGTTTGACGATGATTATGTGGGACATTTAAGAAGATTTGACCCTGTGAAATTAACTGATGAAATTAAACAGGTTGGATTTGATGTATTGGAAGTAAAACCAATAGGTAGTTTTATTGAAAGAGAATTGACAAAGTATCTTGTTAAAAAGGCTATAAAAGATAACAAGAGAGGAATGAAAATAGGAAAAATTAAGATGAGTGCTTTTGAAATTACTAATAAAATATTGTTTGGGATGATTTACTTGGCATATTTAATAAATAATCAAAAGAACTCAAGCATAGTTCTTATAGTCGCAAGAAAAAAGTAAGTTATTTCTTAAAATTTTTTAAGTCGTATTTGGGATAAGCCTTAATTTTATATTTTGTAAGAATATATTTCAATAATTCTTTTAAGATATTAAGACCGTAACTTATTACTTTGACATTGCATTTTTCATCTCCGTAAAAGGTAGGAATAACTATTTCTTTTATTTTTTTCTTTGAGCGGACGAATTGCATTATTATTTCTGAGTCGAAATGGAATCCGTCTGAGTCAAGGTTGAGGGGAATTTTCTTCAAAGTTTGAATGGAATAAGCTCTAAATCCTGAGTGGAACTCTGTTAATCTTGTTCCTAAAATTATGTTTTCAGTTGTTGTTAAGAAAACATTACCTATGAATTTGTATATTGGCATGCCCCCTTTTATCGGGTGTCCGGCCATTCTTGAGCCGAATACAAAATCAGCATTATTTTCTTCTATTGGTTTTATGAGCTTCGTAATATATTCCGGAGGATATTGAGCATCTCCGTGGATCATTACAACGATGTCATAACCTTTCTTCATTGCATAAGTATAACCCCACTTCTGATTTCCACCATATCCTTTATTATTTTGATGTTTTATTATGGTCAAATTATTTTTTTTATTTCTTAATTTATATTCATTTGCAACTACTGAAGTAAAATCTTTTGATGCGTCATCTGCTATTACTACTTCAGAAGCTCTTTTCCACACCTCTTTAGGCGTCCTTTCAAGAAGATGCTTTATGGTGCTTTCAGCATTGTAAGCCACAACAAGAATCATTAATTTTTTCATCTTAAATAAGAAAATTTAGTATATATAAAAACTTTCACGAAGACATTCTTTGCATCTGCGCAAATATAGGTTTCAAGAATTCATCAGCTTCTATGAAGTCAAGCCGTTCCTTTGGTTTTTCAGGAGTGATGAAATCCTCTTCAACAGCTACAGGCAAGTCTTTTGCTATTGCATGATGAAGCAAATCAGCATACTGTCTATTTGTAATAAGGCTAGGTAACATTCCTGCTCCACCCCATTTCTCTGCTCCTGTTTCTCTGTTTAGTCTAACTCCAATTCCTTCCGCTCCTGAAATATGAAGAGCGTGAGCGTGAGGTAAATAGTCTGCAAAGGATTTTGTTTTAGATCTAAATTCATCCCATGAAGATACTCCTGCTGTAAGGAATAGATTGGTAGTATCTTCTCTGTTTCTGGTGAAAGAGTTAGGTGCATCTAATGTTCCCGCCAGGTGTGTTGTATCAAGAACAATTCTTCCTTCAGAAATATCTAGTAAACTTGTTAAATCATTAAATGCGTGATAACGCATTGCTGTGACTCTTCTTCTTTCACCGTCACTTGCACTACCTTCCCAAAATCCGTGATCTTCGTATGTGGCAAGAGGAGCAATTTCAGTAGCAAGAATTAGACCAAGGTCGCCTGCAGATTTACTTAATTTAGCAAAACGTTCTTTTGCCATCCCATATAAAGCATCTCTTTGTTCAGCGAATTGTTCAGGAGTATAAACAGCTACACTTCCAGGTTTAATATCTTGAGACCTAGCAAACTGTGCAGCAATGTGAGGACCAACAACCAAGTTACTAATTGGATTTGGATCTAAGACTCTTAATTTAGCAACTTGTTCTAAAATTCTTTCGTGATCTGCAGGAACGTTTGCATCGTATATAGCATTTCCCGGAGTATAAACAAAACTGTTTGTTCCATCTATACCTGTTTCAGCAAGCCAGATTGGAAGTCTATATTTATCTTGATTTCTAACTTGATTAATAAAATTTGCAGGTTTACGAGCATGACCTTGCATGTAAGGAAGAAATGCTCCAACACTAACAGGAACACCATATTGTGATCCTAAAGCTTCCAAACGTTCTTTTGCAGCTAGAAATATTGGAACTTCTGCATCAGAATGAAGCATTACAGGTAAAGTCAAACGTAACGTTTTTGGCATATTAAAGTTCGTATAATTTAGATATTTAAATGTTTTGGATAACAAAAATTTATAACCGGAGCAAAAGAAAGAAAAATATGGTTTTAGTAAAGATATTGGGCTTGATTGATATTATTGCTTCAGTTATACTATTATGTATGATATTCTCTCTTGATGTTTATTTGCAGATAATACTTGCAATAGGGGGGTTACTCTTTATGAAGAGTTTGTTTATACTGAAAGGAGACTTTTTGAGTGCTATTGACTTAGTTGCTTCACTATCTTTATTTATGGGAATATTTTTTACCCCTTGGACTTTTTTACTCTGGATATTAAGTCTTTTCCTTATATCTAAAGGAGCTGTAAGTTTCTTATAATTTTACAAAACTAATGTTCTTAGTCTTCTTATTGCAAAGAATTCTCTTGAATCTAGAACATCATGACGCACCATCCAAACTAAATCTAAAAGTGAATGAAAAATCATACCTATGAAAATAAAGTAGAAAGGAGACAAAAAGAGAGCTATTACTCCTACAAGAAGATGGGCTTCTATTGTATGGAAGAAATGAAAATCTCCTTTTTCACACATCCCCAACTCTTCTTTCTGTTCTAATATTTTATCTCTTCTTTCATACCCATGATTTAATGCTTCTAAAGGATTCCATTTTCTATGAGTAAATCCTGCTGTAAGGTAATGATCAAAATCTATGAATACTGATGCAAACCAAATAAGAAAAATAGAAACATAACTTGTTTCTGGAGATATAATTTTGAAGATAGTGCAGAATATTATTCCTAATAGTATATGCCAGCGTGGGAGCATTTATTGTTCACCCATCTTTCTGATCATATCAGCAAAGGCTGGACGGGTTATTAATATTCCTACAGTTATTCCTATTATTGTTGTGAATGCGAATCCCCTAAGAAGACCTGCTCCTGCCCAGAATAGAGGAAGCATTGCGGCGATTATAGTAAAGAAGGCTCCTACAACTACAAATAATGCCTTCTTTATTTTCTCTTTTATTGTTGAATTGTCTTTTGATCTTGATTCATCTAGAATTACTATTTGGTCATTTACTCCAAGACCTATCCCTGCTATAATTCCTGCTATACTTGCTGCATCTAGATTCCATCTAAGAAGAGCAGCAATTCCAAGAGTTATGAATGCTTCGGAGAACATTGTAAGAATAACAGCTAGAGTTATTTTTAGTTTTCTATATTTTAAGAATAGAACTAGAGAAACCATTAAGAAAACAACAAGGCCTAGAATAATTAGGGTTTTGGTAAATTGTTCTCCTAGAGAAGGAGATATTGTATCAAGCTTAACTATTTCTAATTGATATGGAATACTTCCAGTTAACAACAATGTCTGAAGTTTATGCATTTGGCTTCTTGCATCTGCTGTTGCTAAATCTGGAGTAGTTCCAGTACCTGATCCTTGAATAGAAATTTGGGTTGTTACTTGACCCTTAAGACCTGAGCTTATCCTTAATTCATCTACTATTTCTCCGTCTAAGACAAGAGTCAAATTCTCAGACAAATACTGGCCTCCAGATGAAGGGTCTATAGGTATTAGTTTTGTTATGTCTGCGTGACGTTGAGCTGCTTCTGCTGAAAGAGTTATTGTAAAAGTAAATCTGCTTATGTATGTTCCATCACCAAGAGATTCTGGCTGATAAACTGCTGACTGAGTTGCATCTCTGAATACATGAGTAATGTCTCTTTCTCCCCCTATGAATACTGTTTGATTGCCTATTTTTGCTTCAAAGTTTCCTTGTTTTCCAACTAAATCTGCTAAGTCTTGTCTTGAGGCACCTGCAACCTCTACAAGCATGAAATTATTTCCAGATAGATCTTTTACAGATCTTATTGTTAAATCAGTCAATCCAAAAACATTCAATCTCTGGTTTGTTATTTCTACAAGATCTGATACTTCTTCGTCAGTTAAAGAGCCATTTACAGGTTTAACAAGAGCACGAGCTCCCCCACTTAAATCAAGTCCAGTTTTGATATTTGATTTAGGTATCTTTCCAACAGTTATTGAGGAGATATTTGAATCTAGAAATACAAAAGAACTATCTTTTGTAACTATAGAAATTCTTTTTTCTTCTCCATTAAGTAATAATTGTTCTGCAATTAAATTGTAATCTTCTAATGAGTTTATTTGCTGGGAATTTATTTCTTTTATTATCATTCCTTGTCTAAGACCTGATTCAAATGATTTAGAGCTAGAATCTACGTTTTTTATCGAGACCCCATCTCTTAAAGTTGGAGAAATCATAAGCAAAGCTAAAAATAAAGATATTATCAAGACCCATATTCTGAAAGTTATTTTTGCCATTAGTCTATTTTCTTGTACTCAGCATACCATTTTATTATGGATGCGTTTGTGAGCCATGTATTTATTATTGTTGCAGTCAATCCTATTGCAAGAATGAAAAATATCTGTCTAAATGAATCTGGTAAGCCTGTGACTATAAAGAATGCAGGGATTAAAGCTGCTAGACCAGTACAAGTCATTAATATTCCTGTTTTGAATGAGCTGTAAATTCTTGAGTTTACTGATTGTCCTCTGTTTTTGAGAACCCTCATTGTTAAAAGAATATTATTGTCTACTGAATAACCTATGAGCATAAGGAATGCTGCAATACCTGCCGCTGAAAGTCTTATTTCTAACAAGTTTGCTACAGTTACAGCCATTATTATATCAGCAAATGCTGAAAATATTACTGCAATGCTTGGAACAAAAGTTTTGAATAAAAAGAATATTACTAAAGACATCAAAATAAATGATATGAGAACTGCTATTGCAAGCTGTTTGTAAAAGTTATCTGAAAGACTTGGACCGCTAAACTCGATGCTTGAGTTAGATTCATTCAATGGTTTTCCAATAAATTCTTCAACTAAAGGAATTAGAACTTCTGGAGATGAAGATGATTCTATTAATACCGCTATTTGTCTTCCTGTTGAAATATCAGATATAACTCTTATATGAACATCTGGAACTGATTGCTGTATATGCAATTCTAGATCTTCTACATCAACTTCTTCAGTAATAGTTATTGTTGTTCCACCTGAAAGACTTGGATCCTTGTAGATTATATCTCCATTTTGGGAATAAAATGAAAACAAGTAGATTATGCAAATAGCTAGAAGAACTACCGGGGCGAAAAGCATTATTTTGTAATATCTGTCGTACCAGTGTTTCTTTGGGTGATGTGTTTGTTGTGATTGATTTTCCATTTTTATAATGAGAAAGACTAGAAAGGTGAACTTTTAAAGTTAATTGGATGTTCTATTTCGGGAGACATATAAAATTAATTAGGAATAAGCCAGATTGTAAATTCATCTACAGCTCTCGAGTCATCAAACCCATAAAAGGATATGCTGCTCTCAATGTACGAGATTCACGAGTAAATGAAATTTCTTTTCTTGTCATAAAAATCCATTTAGAATCCTATTTTCAATCTATGCGTGGTACGGGAATCGAACCCGTATCCTCGCCGTGGAAGGGCGAAATTCTACCATTAAACTAACCACGCTTTATATTATTTCAGAATAGAGCGTTTTAAAGCTTATGTTTGTTTGAATAAATAATGAAATCTCAAAGAGACACATGGGATAAATTGTATGGAGCTGGACTAGAATGGAAAAGAGCTTCTAATGGGATATTTAATGTTAGAAATAAATCTGTTCTTGAGCTTGGAGTTGGAAATGGTAAGACTCTCAAGGCTATAATTGAAAAACACCCTAAGAATGCTGTCGCAATAGATATATCTGAAGAGGCTATATCTAAGTGTAAAGCATCAATAGAATCTAAAAAAGTTGCATATATTGCCAAGGACTTTCTTAAGTATAAAACTAAAGATAAATTTGATACAATAGTATGTTATTATTTTCTTAATAATTTTAAAGAAAAAGATAGAATTAAAGTTGTAAATAGGATTAAATCTCTATTAAAGAAAGATGGAATTATTTTATTTGAAGATTTTGCGATAGGAGATTATAGGCAAAAAGGTAAAGAAATAGAGATAAACACAATCGAGAAAGAGAATGGTCTTATTTGTCATTTCTTTGATAAAAATGAATTAAAAGAATTATTCAATGAGTTTGATATTGAAATTCAAGAAAAAACTTTCGAACCAATAAGAAATAGTTCTGATATAAAGAGGCATATAATTAATGCAATAATACGCATCCGGTAGGATTTGAACCTACGACCTATGCCTTAGGAGGGAATTGCTCTATCCAGACTGAGCTACGGATGCACACACCCGTAATGAATTTGACTGTTTTAAAATTGCCTACAAAATAATCCTTACCAAGAATCTAACATAAAATGTTTTTCCGAAGATTTTGGATTAGAAATAAGAAAGTCAAAATTGCCTACAGGTTCTAAACTTCTTCTTGAGTTAAATGCTCCTACAATTAAGTCAAGACCCCTATCTAGATGTTTTCTTAAAGTGATTTCTGGATCTTCATACTGTTCCCATGGTTTAGACCTATCTGGCCAAGGACAATGATATAAAACTGCATCTCTTGTGAATACTTGTGATCCAATGCTATATCTTGTTATATTTCCGTGGTTTGGGCCATGAGCGAACATTTCATACTTGTTCCAGTTTTCTTTAATCCACCTTTGTCTAGTCCATAATCCTTGAGCTTCCAAACTGCCCAAGACATAATCTATGAAGTAACTCTTTCCAGAATCTGGAACTCCAAATACTGATCCAATAAATGGTCTTACTTTAGAAGCGGTAACTAAAGCGATTGTTCTTTCTATTGCTGTTTTCATATCTAATACTTCTACCATGAAATGCAGGAGAGAGGATTCGAACCTCTGAAGGCACTAAGCCAAGGGATCGCCCACATTCTGATTTGAGTCCCTCACGTTTGACCGCTTCGCTACTCCTGCTTGAAAATGTGTGAATAGGAAGTTTTATAAATGTAACATTTAACTCAGTTTTGAAGACGGCCATAGTGCTGGGGAAACACCTGTTCTCATTCCGAACACAGAAGTTAAGCCCTTCACGTCCGCTTGTTGTAGTCTCCGTCAAGAGGCAAACCAAGGATGCTGTCTTCGTTTTTTTTTTTCAAGAGACTATAAATATGCAATATGCATTTTACTTTGAAAGAGGAGATGTTGAGAAATTAAATGAATTCTTTTGTATTGAGTTTAATTGTTACATTTCTAATTTTAAGAAGCTGGGCATATTCTGGATATAGAGCAAATAATTATTTTGATAATGAAGATAACCCTAATACTATAATTGGATGGTTGAGAATAAAGACTGGATTTGGATGGCATTTAATACATTTCTCAGCGCTAATATTCTTTATCGCATCACTCCTTATTTATTCTCAAGGATTTACATTCTTTAATAAAATAATATTGGGTATATGCACTAGCATGATTCTTGACCAAATATTTCCTTTAATAGGAAACTGGGACTATTTTAGTAAGAAGATGTTTGTTATAGCAACACTGCTTCATATAATAACAATAATATTATCTATAAAAGTATTCTAAAAACCAACTTAATCAAGATTTTTTAAACTAAAAAATTTGATAATTTTATGCTTAAAAAACCAACTTAATCAAGATTTTTTAAACTTAGAAACTTCTTCGAGAATATCAGCATGCCCAAGAATAGCTGCCCTGCAACAATATCTATCAAGACCTAAATCTGTCAATACCTTACCAGCTTCTTCTCCACCACTTATTCTTTTCTTATATTCTTCCCATAGTTGCCCAATAGGCTTCCCACAGCCGAAACAGCGGACCGGTATTATCATGCTAATACTGTTATTTGATCGTTTTTAAAGGTTTCTTAAAACTAAAATTAACAAAAGATTATTATATTGCATTGGATCTTTTGTTTTATGGCTGAGCACTTAATAACTCTTGAGGGTGTTACAAAATATTACCACATGGGGGATTCTGTTGTAAAGGCAGTTGATGGGATAGATGTTGTTGTGGAAAAAGGAGATTTTGTTGCTATAATGGGACCTTCTGGTTCTGGAAAGAGTACTGCAATGAATCTTGTTGGAAGCCTTGATCTAGCTACAAACGGAAGAATACTCCTTGATGGTGTTGATATTGAGAAATTTGAAGAATCAGAGTTAGCCCAGGTTAGAGGAAAGAAGATAGGATTCATATTTCAGAGTTTTAATTTAATCCCTAATCTAACTGCTAAAGAGAATGTTATGCTTCCTATGCTTTTCCAAAAGGTACCATTGGAAGAAAGAGAGGCAAGAGGCAGGCAACTCTTGAGGCTTGTTGAATTAGATACTAGAATGGATCACTACCCTAATCAATTAAGCGGGGGACAGCAACAAAGAGTTGCTATTGCAAGAGCTCTTGCAAATGATCCAGAGATAATTCTTGCAGACGAACCTACTGGAAACTTAGATACAAGAACAGGAGAGCATGTAATGGATATGCTTACAAAATTGAATAATCAAGGAAAAACTATAATTCTTATAACTCACTCTCCTGAAGTTGCCATGGATCATGCAAAAAGAATATACTGGTTGAAAGATGGAAAAGTAGAGAAAGTTACTATAAAAAAGGGAAGTTCTTGGATAAATAAGAAGTAATTGGCTTTGCATTTAGATTTAAAGTTGCAAATGATTTACCAGCTGGATCATATTCTATTTCTTATGTAGTAATTTTAAAGTAACACTAATGTAAAGATTTAAATAGAGCATAGTTGAATAAATATTATGAAAAAAAGTTTACTTACAACAGGATTAATTGGCTTATTGTCTGCTTGCTCAAATAATACTGATTCACCTAAAACTCCTTCAGTTTATACAATTAATGACATCCATATTATTTATAATAGTTCTCGTGTTACTGTTGCAGATATGAATGGAGATTCAAGACCAGATATTATTGTAAATTATGAAAATTATAGGCCTAATAATGAGGTTAAAATATCGGTATTATATAACTTAGGTGATGGAAAGTATTCTCCTGAATTGCCGAAGTAATTGTTACTGGTGAAGTATTAAATCTCCGAGTAAAACTTATAAATTATATTTGTCGCGCTTGAACATGAATAAAGTGTTGATTTTAATGGCTTTGACTGTATTATCCTTAGGATTTGCTAGTTCATTGTCAGTTGAATCAGTTACTGTAGATACCGTTTCTCCAGGTGGAGAAGGAATAATAAGAATTGATGTTGAAAATGATGGAAATCAAGATATTGAATTGTTATCTGTAAAATTAGATTTTGCTAACCCTAATATAATTCCAATTGGAAGTTCTGAAGAGTTTTTGAACTCATTAGAAGAAGATGAAGAAGAGTCATTTGTGTTTAGATTCAGAGTTTCAAACACTTTGCCTGTAGGGACATATTCTGTGGATTATTCTATAATTTATGAAGAAGGAAATGAAGAAATAGAACAAAGTGGAACAATAGGTATTGTTGTTTCAGCCGAGCCAGAAATAGAAATAGCTGCAAATGTACAGAATGCAATAATAGGAGAGCAGGCAAAACTTGATGTAAGAGTCATAAACAAAGGCCTTGCAGATGCAAGATTCGTTTACTTGACTGTTGAAAGTGATGATATAACAATTCTTTCAGAGAATTCAGAATATATCGGAACAATTGATTCTGATGATTTTGAGACCAGTTCATTTGATGTCATATATAATACAAAATTCCCTGCAATATTCTTTAAATTAACTTACAAAGATTTTGATAATATTGAACAAGAAATAACAGATACTGCTTCTTTAAGAGCATACACTAAACAGGAAGCTGTAGAGAAAGGTATTTTAAAGAAAAACAATGCAACTATTTATGTCGGAATTGCAATATTGTTACTTGTTGTATGGTTCATATATAGAAGAGTTAGAAGAAGCAGGAAGAAAGAGTAATTCTTTTAGGAGAATTATATGTTCTTAGATTATACTTCTATAGCTTTCAAGAACCTTAAAAGAAGAGGAATAAGAAGTTGGCTTACATTATTAGGTATATTTATTGGAATTGCTACTGTTGTTTCGCTTATTAGTTTGGGGGGAGGATTAAGACAAGCGATAGTTTCGCAATTTGGGGTTGGAAATACAGAGGTAATTGAAGTTCAGGCAGGAGGCCTTAATTCATTCGGACCTCCGGGAACAAGTGTAACTAACCCTTTAACAGATGATGATGTTGAGGCAATAGGTAGAATAGGTAGTGTGGATGAAGCAATTGGAAGAAACATTGTAACAGTTAGAGCTGAATTTAATGATGTTCTTCTAATAGGTTCTGCAACTAATATCCCTGACGGATCTAAGAGAGATCTGACTTATGAAATAATGAGTATAGAACCAATGGAAGGGAGACTTCTTGATGATGGAGATTCTGGAGAAGTAGTATTGGGGAATAATTTTTATTTCGAAGACAAAAGCGGATTTGATAAAGCAGTAAGAGTTGGAAATACAATAACAATTAATGAAAGAAAATATCAAGTTATAGGGGTTCTAGAAAAAGAAGGTAGTTTTATTTTTGATTCTATAATTCTATTAAATGAAGATGATTTAAATTCTATTTCTGACGAGAGAGATACTGTAGATTTCATAGAAGTTAAAGTGAAAAGTAGAGAGATGATAGATTCTGCAGAACAAGATATAGAAGAACTTCTCAGGGATAGAAGGGATGTTAAGATTGGAGAAGAGGATTTTGAAGTATCAACCCCTGAAGCTTCTCTTGCAACAGTAAACCAAGTACTGACTGGAATACAAATATTTGTTGTAATGATAGCGGCTATATCTATAATTGTTGGGTCAATAGGAATTGTAAATACAATGACTACTTCTGTTTTAGAAAGAACAAAAGAAATAGGAATAATGAAAGCCATAGGTGCTAGAAATTCAGATATATTTTATCAATTCTTTATTGAGTCTGGTTTGCTTGGGTTGGTCGGAGGAACATTGGGCATATTATTTGGAATTTTGATAGGTTACTTTGGAACCTTCGCGATAAATTCATTTCTGGGAGCGGCTACTGCTCCTGAAATAAGCTGGGTGCTAATATTATTTACATTTATAGGAAGTTTTGTTATAGGTGCAATATCTGGAATAGTCCCTGCAATAAGAGCTGCCAATCAAAAACCTGTGGAGGCACTTAGAAGCCAATGATAAACAAGGAATTGATAAAATACTCTTTGAAACATATTGTGCATAGAAAAGCTAGAAGCTTTTTGACGATATTCTCTATACTTGTTGGAATTGCTACAATATTCATATTTGTAAGTTTTGGACAGGGACTTTTTGATTATGTTAATGATTTCAAAACAAGTTCTGGAGCCGATAAGATTACAATAATACCAAAAGGAATTGGTGCTCCAGGACTCGATACTACTTTCTTTCTTACTGAAAAGGATATAGATGCAATAGAAAAAACAGCAGGAGTTTATGAAGCTACAGGGATGTATTCAAGAGCGGCTGAAGTATCAAAGGATAGAACAAAAAAATTTGTTTTCTTAATAGCTTATAATCCGGACGAAGCTGAATTAATACATGAAGTTTTTGCAATAGATATTGCAGATGGAAGAGATTTGAGGAATGGAGATGATGGGAAAGTACTATTAGGTCATAATTATCAAGAAGAAAATAAAATATTTCCTGAAGCTTTAACATTGAATGATAATCTGGAAGTTCAGGGTCAGAAGTTGAAAATAATTGGATTCTTTGGGGTAGTTGGGAATCCACAAGACGATTCAAATATTTACATAACAACTGACTATTTTGAAGAATTATATCAAAATAGCTCTGGAAAATATAATCAAGTCATTGCAAGAGTTGATGCAGATAACATACAAATAGTAATAGAAAGAGTAGAAGATGCATTAAGAGATTCAAGAAATATTGAAGAAGGGAAAGAAGATTTCTTTGTAGCTTCTTTTGAGGAATTACTTGAACAATTCACTGCCACTTTAGATTACATTGTTTATTTTGTCATATTCATTGCACTTATTTCAGTTGCTGTTTCAGCAGTTAATACTGCAAATACAACAATAACTTCTGTTCTTGAAAGAGTTAAAGAAATAGGAATAATGAAAGCAATAGGTGCTAGAAATTCCGAGGTTTTTGCAATATTTGTATTCGAATCTGGATTCTTAGGATTTGTTGCAGGTGTATTGGGGATATTAATAGGATTTATTATTACAAGTTTAGCAGGAGCATTCCTTGACTCAGCTGGATGGGGTTTCTTGAGCCCACATTACTCATGGCAACTATTTTTAGGATGTATATTATTTGCTACATTGACTGGAGCAATATCTGGAATAATTCCAGCATGGAGAGCTTCTAAGATAAGACCTGTGAGAGCATTAAGATATGAATAACTATTTGTTGAATTTTTGAAGATGCATAGCACGATGTTTTGCTTTTCTTCTTCTTAATATGAAAAGATATATGACTATTCCTATAACTAAAAGCCATAACATTATAGAACCAAACGAAATCGAGGATTTTTCTTTTGTATTTTCGAAAGCTAATTCGCTAAATACAACTTCTTGAGAAACTTTCCTGCGCTCTCCAATTTTATCATTATACTCAAGATTAATGGTTATTGGACCAGATGAAAGGGCCGCATCGAAAGTTACAGTAGTATCTTCATTAGAATCAAGTTCTCCTAAGATTTTTACATGGCCACCTTCTATCAAAGCATTTTCTTGTTGAGGAACTTCAACAGTTATTGATTGTGCGTTGTTCTCTCCTACATTTACTATTCCAAGTACTAATTTATTGGTTGAGAATGAATAGCTATCTAGAGTTATTATGAAATCTGTTCTAACTTCTTCTACAGTTATGTTAAAATCAGTTACTTTTGCCAGTTGGGATTCAGTATCCAACCATGTTTTGATACTTAACTTTTGATCTCCATCTAAAGCGTTTGAATCAACTCTAACTTTGTAAGATACAATCCAAAATGGATTAAAATCTCTCTGATATGTACCTCCTTGAATTCTTTGAATAATTTCATATCCAGAGTCAAGAGTAAATGGGTATTCTTCTACAAATTGTAAACTTATTGTACCACATTCTGGATTCTCTGTTCCAGTTATTTGAAATAATACTTTTACTGTTTCCCCCGGAACTGCTGAAATTGGATCTTGGTTGATTAATGTAGGGATTAAATTGCATAATGCTGAAGATGTTTGAAGAAATAAGAAGCTCAGAGCTAATATCATCAAAATCTTTTTCATAATTTTTAATTAGGGTAATAAGCTTATAAATGTTACAGAAAATCCCATAAAAATTTATAAAGAGATAATTGTTGAGTCATTAGAAAGAGGGAAAATGACAAATAAATGTGTTTATTGCAAGTCCGAACTAACAGATAATAGAGCTGTTGATGTTTGTACGCCGTGCGGTCACGGAATATGGGGTAAAAAAATGTTCGAGGCAATAATAAGTAATATGGGTTCTGCCCGAGATAAAGGAGACCTTTATCAGGGAAGTGTAACCTCTAGTAAAGCCCTATAATTCTTACGTAAGCTTTTTAAAGGTCCCTCATCAGATATTTCCATGTTAACTAACAAGAATATTAGAGCTCGCGGAAAAATATCCTTCACAAAGTATTTTCAGCAGTTCAACGAAGGAGATAGCGTGGCTATTGTTAGAGATTTAGCAGTACAGAGTCCTGGATTCCCTAAGAGAATGCAAGGAAGAACAGGAGTTGTAATTGGTAAAAGGGGAGAATCATATATTGTTTCAATAAAGGATTTTACAAAACCTAAAACTTACATTGTTATGCCAATACATTTGAAGAAAATTGAGGTAATAAAGAAATGATATTGAAAATGACCCCTGTTCATTTAGAGGATGTAAAAGAATTAGCAGGAGATTTAGATTCAAAACCTGAACTAAGAGACTATTTGAAAGAATTTTCAAAGCTTGACAAAAAGAAAGCTGACACTCTTTCAGAATCATTAAGAGCTCTAGGAAATCTAAAAATGAAAGAAGAATTGGTTGTAAAGATAGTTGATTTGCTTCCAAGAGATTCTGATTCTTTAATTAAGATATTGAATGATGTTTCACTTGATGAAAAAGAGATTAATGATATTCTAGCGGTGGTTAAGGAGTATTAAACATGATCAAGAAAGATGATTATGCTTTAGTATTAGATTATCTTGCAAATGGATATCCTATGGCTGGAAACATGAGACCTATTGTACAAGCTATAGGAACTCAGCATCTTGCATTACTTGAATTGGCGCCTGTAAGAGGAGCGCAAATATCTGTTAAAGAAAAGGTTTATATAGGTCCGGAAAAGAGAGACAAGATATACTACATTATCGGTAGATTACGTATCGATAAGTTAACAGAAAGCGCGAAGATCCAATTACAAGAGTTCATAGAAACTTATGTTGGGGAGCATGAACAAGAATTTGTAAAATTCTTTAATTCTGCTCAAGCAATCAACACAAGGCTTCATCAACTTGAACTTCTTCCTGGATTCGGTCGCAAACACACACAAGAATTGCTTAATGTCAGAAACGAAAAAACATTCGAGTCTTTCGATGAGATAAGACAAAGAGTCAAAAGCGCCCCTGACCCTAAGAAAGCTATAGAAAAAAGAATTCTTGAAGAGTTAACAGAAAACCCTAGACAAAGGTTATTCGTAATGTAAACAAATGGCAGAAGAAAAAACAACAAAAGAAATACCGAAGAAAGAACCTAAGTTGGACTTCAAGTTGAAACAGCAGAAAGAAGAAGAATTTTTAGAATCACTTGTTAGAATTCACGGAAGAGATATTCCCGGAAATAAGAAAATTTACACTGGATTGACATACATAAAAGGAATATCTTGGGCAATTTCAAATGCTATATGCAGAAATTTGAAATTAAATAAAAATACTAAAATCTCAGAACTTTCTAAGAAACAAATTGATGAAATAGAATCATTTATGCAGAAGCCAGATTTCTATGAGCATATGAAAAACAGACAGAGAGATTATGATACTGGAGAATCGAAGCACTTATTCACAAACGAGCTTGATATGGCAAAAGACTTTGACATAAAGAGAATGAGGCAAATTAAAAGCTATAAGGGTATGCGTCACGCTCTTAAACAGCCAGTAAGAGGGCAGAGAACAAGAAGTCACTTTAGAACAAGTGGAGTTAGCATGGGGGTTAAGAAAAAAGCCAAATGATTCGTAAAAAGAATAAATTCTCATGGCCAAGAAAGCTTTATGACAAGACTAGAATAAGCGATGAGAATAAACTTGTTGAAGAATATGGTTTGAAGAATAAGAGAGAAATATGGAAAGCTGAGGCAAAAATAAAATATTTCAGAGATAGAGCTAAATTCCTTATTACTGAATCAACTAATGAACAAGAACAATTCTTCTTAAAACTTAGAAGTATCGGCTTAAGTGTTAAAACAATTGCAGATGTACTTGCACTTAACAAAGAAGATTTGCTTAAGAGAAGACTTGCTACTGTTGTTTGGAAGAAAGGATTGGCTAATACTGCGAAACAAGCAAGACAGTTTATAGTTCACAAGCAAGTTTTTGTTGATGGAAAAGCAGTTGACGTTCCTTCTTACATTGTGTCTACTGAACTTGAATCAAATATTACATTAAAAGCTAAATCCGTGAAAGTGGCTAAGGAGAAAACAGAATGAAGAAAAATGCTGAAACAAAGGAAGTGAAGGAGCAAAAAATAGAAGAAGTTAAAGAAATTGAACCTACTGAAGATGTCCAGGAAGAGACGGAAGTTGTTGAAACAAAAGAGAAAGAAGAAAGAGTTGAAGTTGTTCCTGGAATAGCTTATGTATTTGGGAGTTATAACAACACAATAGTTCATATTACAGACTTAGCAGGAAGTACAATCACAAGAATAAGTGGTGGAATGGTTACAAAACACTCACGTCTGAAAGCTAACCCTACAACTGCTATGTTCGTCGCTAAAAGAGCCTCAGAATTTGCAAGAGATGCAGGAATAAATGCTTTGTATATTAGAACAAGAGGAAAGACAAACTCTCCTGGAATTGGTCCTGGAGCTCATGCTGCAGTTAAAACATTAAGTAAAGAAGGATTCAAAATACTTGGAGTCTTGGACACTCATAGAGTTCCTAGAGGCGGACCTAAGAAGAAAGGGGGTAAGAGGGGCAGAAGAGTATAAGGATATACTTTTAAAGCCTTTTTTCAAATAAGTAACATGGAAGTCGTTTCAAAAACACCTGAGAAAATAGTTCTTAGAACTGATATGAATTATTCTATATTAAATGCAATTAGGAGAAGCGTTGAAGAGGTTCCTACTCTTGCCATCGATGAAGTTGAAATATTCAAGAATGACTCTGCATTATATGATGAAGTTCTGGCTCACAGAATAGGTCTTGTTCCGATAAAGAATGATGGAAAGATTTCATCTAAAACTACTGGAACACTCTCTTTAAAAAAGACAGGTCCTTGCACAGTTTATTCGGGAGATTTCAAAGGGGATTTGAAAGTAGTTTATAGTTCAATTCCTTTGACATTGCTTGAGAAAGATCAAGAAATAGAAATTGTTGCAAATGCAAGTGTAGCATCTGGAATAGAACATACTAAACATGTTCCTGGATTAATATATTACAGAAATTTATATGAGATAAAGACTGGGAATGTAAAAATAGATTCAATTGTTCAAGAACACTCCGGAGCAATAAAGACTGAGAAGAAAGGAACAAAGTGGATTTGTGATCTTAATGATAATCAAGTTGATGAAATAAAGAAGCTTGATAAAGATTCAATTTCAGACAGCAAAGAATTCCTTGTCTTTGTAGAATCATTCGGGATGATTGATGCTGATAAAATATTTACAAGAGCAATTGAAACATTACAGGACAATTTAGAAGCTTTTGAAAAATCTTTGAAGTAAAATGATAAGCAATACATCTATAGCAAAAAGAATTCCAAGAAAAATGGACTCATATATAGTCGATACAATATTTGCTGCTAAGAAACAAAAGAAGTGGAATAAAATTGCACAGATAGTTTCCGGGGGAAGAAGAAGATATTCAAATGTAAATATTACGAGAATAGAAAAAGAAGCTCATGATGGAGATGTTATAGTAGTTCCAGGAAAGGTTCTTGGAAATGGAAATATTACAAAGAAAATTAAAATCTGTGCTCTTTACTTTTCAGAGTCAGCTCATGAGAAAATAAAACAAGGAAAAGCTGAAGCAGTAAAATTAGTTGATGAAATAAAGAAAAATCCAGAAGCGCAAGGAGTAAAAATAATAAGATGAAGGTAGTAATAGATGGGAACAATGCGATTTTGGGAAGACTTGCGAGTTATGCAGCTAAACAAGCATTGCTTGGAAAAGAAGTTTCTATTGTAAACTGTGAAAAAGCAATTGTATCTGGAAGCAGAAGAATAATAGTTGCAAAATATCATTCTTTGAGAATTAAAGGTGGGTCTTCATTAAAGGGTCCCAAGTTTCCTTCAATGCCTGCAATGATTGTTAAGAGAACAATAAGAGGAATGCTTTCTCATAAGCAAGGAAGAGGTGCAAATGCATTAGATAAGATAAGATGTTATGAAGGAGTTCCTAAAGAACTTGTAGAATCTAAAAAAGAGAGCGTTGCTCAATCAACAGGAATGATATCAATGACATTAGCAGAAATAAGCGAGGAATTAAGATGAAATTTATTATAAGAACATCTGGAAAGAGAAAAACATCGGTTGCAAAAATAAAATTAACTGATGGAGATGGAAAGGTCCATTATAATAATGGAATAATTGAAAACATGAAAATGTTTCACAAGCTTTCATTACTTGAGCCAATAAGAATATATGAAAACACAATAGGTAAAATGCCTTATGATATTTATTTGAAAATTGTTGGTGGTGGTAAAGAAGGCCAAGTACAAGCTGCTAGATTAGCAATTTCAAGAGCTTTGGTCGCTGTTTCAAAAAGCTCTGAATTAAAAGAAGCTTATTTGAAGTATGATAGACATATGCTTGTTGCTGATGTAAGAAGAAAGGAACAGAGAAAACCTGGAGACTCTAAAGCTAGAGCTAAAAGACAGAAATCATATCGTTAAAATGGCAAAAATGAAAAAGAGCAAAGACGTTAAGGAAATGAAAACTAAGAAGTTTTCTCAAAGAACAGAATCTTGGATGAGAATTATAGTTCTAATTGTAACTGGAATAATACTTGTTTTATGGAGATACTTGATTGGAGTGTTTATAATAATCAATTTTGTATATTCTATATTCTCAGGCAAGAGATTTAGAGAATTGGCGGAATTAAGTGAGATATGGAACACTCAATGGTATCTATTCCAGAAATATATGACATTTGTTACAAATGTAAGGCCATTTCCTTTCACACCTTTGGCAAAGAGCATGAGTAAATACGAATAGTTTTTCTTTACAAAACCTTTTAAACAGAAGGTATATTTTATCTTTGAGATGGTGATGGATGCTTTAGGTAAACTACATACAGAATTAAAGCTTAGAGGGTTTTCCCCGTTAACTGTGAGGAATTATTCTTTCTTTGTGGATAAATTTCTGAAACAAACTAACAAGTCAGTTGAACAACTTAGTCAAGAAGATGTAAGAACATATTTGGCTGGAATGTTTGATGATAAGTCAAAGAATACAATAATGCTTGCAGCTGCTTCTTTAAAATTCTTCTTTGTTGAAATATTAAAAAAAGAGGTTGGGAACATAAAAATGCCTAAAAAAGATAAGAAGCTTCCTGAAGTATTAACCAAGGATGAAGTTTCTAAATTATTGAAATCTGCTGAAACTCGCAAATCAAGATTAATTATTTCTTTACTTTACTCCTCTGGATTGAGAGTTTCTGAACTAGTAAATGTGAAACCTCAAGATATTAACTTTGCAGAGAATATTGGGTGGGTTAGGGCTGGAAAAGGAAACAAAGATAGAATGTTTACTATTTCTCCTGGATTAGCCAATGAGTTAAAAGAATATATGAAGAAAAGAGATGGAGCGAAATATTTATTTTCCCAAGATGAACCACTAACAACAAGAAATGTCCAAAAAATAGTGAAGCATTTACGCCATAGATCTGAAATTCAGAAGAAAATAACACCTCATACATTGAGGCACAGCTTCGCAACTCATTTATTAGAAGCAGGAACAGATATTAGAATGATTCAGATGTTGCTTGGCCATTCTTCATTAAACACCACTCAATTATACACTCATATTTCAAGCGATCAGATAAAAAAGATTCAGAATCCTTTAGATAGCCTTATGCAGAATAAGATTTAAAAATTACTTCTTAACTAACTCGATGCTATCAACAAATGCGCGCCCTATCAAGTCATTACTAATTGTATTATATGTAACTCTAACTGTATCTCCAACATTGATTGCTGTAGATAACGCTAAAATAGATTTCGTAGATAAGATTGGTTGGGTAATTGTAACCACACTTTTCCCCTTTTCAGTATCTATAATTAGACCATAACTTAGAAGGTGTGAATTACGGTTATGGATTAAATCTGTCCTGATAGCATCCCCAAATTCTTCTTTTACAACCCCTTCAAGAGAATCATAAACTCTTTGAGAGCATCCGCTTAAAAATGTAGAAGTAGTTAATACTCCAGCTGTAAAAAAATTTTTATACAGATTCATGATTTAAATTAAATAAGGAGGTTTATAAATCTTTCTTTTAGTACTCCTTTAAAGTTAAGACTAAACAGGATAATTTAATATAAAAGGATATAACTTCTTTTAAAATAATGAAAACTACTGTAGTTATTACATCATTTAAAGAACCTAAAACAATAGGCAAAACTATTGATTCTTTTTTGAAACAAAAAACAAAAAGGAAATTTGAAATTATTGTTTCAGCTCCTGATGAAGAGACACTAGATGTTGCAAGAAAATACAAAGTAAAAATATTCAAAGATCCTGGAAAAGGAAAAAGTCTTGCTCTAAATTTATTATTCAAAAAGATAAAGTCAGATATTTTGATTCTTACAGATGGGGATGTTTTTGTAAATAATGGTGCTGTTGAAGAAATACTAAGTATGTTTGAAAATCCTAAGATAGGATGCGTAACTGGAAGACCTGCACCACTTGAAAATAGAAAAACAAAGTATGGATACTGGGCAAATTTTTTATTTGATGCAGCACATAACATACGCCAAAAAGCATTCATAAACAAAAATTTTATAGAGTGTTCTGGATACTTATTTGCATTTAGAAGAAATCAAATTAAACAAATACCTCTTGACGTAGCTGAAGATAGTATAATTCCTTACTTTTTTGCTCAGAAAAGATACTTAATTGGATATGCAGATAAAGCGGAAGTTTATGTTAAAAATACAGACAACTGGAGAGACTGGGTAAAACAAAAAATCAGAACAAGCAAAGCACATGAAACTATAGGAAAATATGCAAACATAAATAAAATTAAAAGAGTAAAATCTTTTTCTAATGAATCAAAAGGAATCTTCCAATTATTTTTATATCCAAAAAATCTAAAAGAATTTTGGTGGGGTTTAGAATTAGCATTTGCTAGAGTTTATATGTGGATCAGAGTAATGTGGGATACAAAAGTAAAAAACAGAAGTTATGGAGATAACTGGGAAAGAGTAGACTCTACAAAATAACAATTAATTGACTACCTAAATTAATATAAATCTTAAGCTTCTTGTTACTTTATGGAAACGGGATACAGGATAGGAGAAATAATGGTTAGAGATGTAAAGACTACTTTTCAAGGAGATATTATAACTCTCGCTGCAAGGAAAATGGCTGAAGAAAAAGTGGGATGTTTAGTGATTATGGATAAAAGTGAAGTGGTTGGAATTTTAACTGAGCAAGATATTACTAGAAAAGTTGTTGCTGAAGGCAGAGAAGCGCCAGCTACTCTCGTAAAAGAAATTATGTCTAGAAATCTAATTCATATCGACCCTAATGAAGACTTGCATAGAGCTGTGGAATTGATGGGTCAAAACAACATCAAGCATTTGCCGGTAATTTCAAGCGGAAAATTAGTAGGGATTTTGACATTCAAAGATGTCATTGCAATAGAGCCTGCATTAATTGAAGCTATGAGCTTCAAAAGCTCAGTTAGAGATTTTAATAAATAGATTTTTGAAGATTTATTTTTTAATATATTCTACATTTTCCATATGCTCGAAAGCTTTGTCTCCTGTAAGAAATTTCATTCCGTGTTCTTTAGCATAAATATATCCTATTGCATCTGTGTATGAAATGTCTTTCTTCTTATGTTCTTTTCTAAATTTCATGGCTTCCTTTAAGGTTTCATCTTCTATTTCTACTACGCTTTTTCTAAATTTTTCATAGACATTATTTGCCTCTGATTCTAGTTTTGGGTCATTTATACAATACCAATATATTTCTGCTAGATTAAGAAGCGCTAAGGTAATAGGAAATAGTAAAAAATTTTTGTAATTTGGATTTTCATTTAGAATTTCAATTATTGCATAACTATCAAAAAAGTATTGTAGCTTATCTTTTTTACTCTCTATTTCTTCTGTTTCTTCCATTCGGCCTCTCTTTCTCTGTCTGAAGCACTTAGCCATCCAGCTTTTATTTCTTCCATTATTTCTTCTGTTGGACGAGCAATCTTTCCTTTTAGCATCCCGAATACATCCCTTACTAATAGTGGCTTTTTTCTTTCTATTTTTACTTCAACTTTTTCATTTTCCTTTATTTCTTGCTCTTGCACGACTCTTGCAGGTATAACTATGGCTATTGAATTCCCCCATTTTCTAGTTATTGCTTCTAATTCCATGATACAATAATGATACTGGTATATTTATACTTTTCTATTTCGCTAGTTAAACCGAACTTATTAGCGTATTAAAAGAAAAATTTATATACTCTAGGTGTATCTGACATGTATGTTGAATACAATGAAAGGAAAAAATATATCTGCAAGGATTGAAGTAAGTGAATATTCTAACAAAGTTCTTGCTGTTGTGAAAGCAAAATATGGTTTGAAGGATAAATCTGAGGCAATTAACAAATTTGTCGAATTATACGGTGATGAAATTGTTGAGAAGCAAGCTTCTGATAAATACATTAAAGAAATGTTAAATGGAGTTAAAGAACATTTTAAAAAATATGGATATAAAAGTATGAGTTTGAAGGAATTAGACACACTTTGCGAGGTATAATTTGTTTTCCTTCGATATTTCAGATAAACTAAGAATAATACTCGTTAAACTGATTAAAAAAGACAAGAAAAAAGTTGAAATAATAAATAAAAAGATTAAAGAAATTATAAATAATGATTCTGAAACAATTAAAAGATACAAAAATTTAAGGCATGATTTAAATGACTTAAAGAGAGTTCACATTGACAAGCATTTTGTGTTGACGTTTAAAGTTGATTTAGCAATGAATTTTATTTTATTTTATGATTTCGACCATCACGATAATATTTATTGATTTTAACCGAACTCGTTTATGTTTTCCCTTATGTGCTGGAAGTTTTGAGCGATGATTGAAAGTTTGATTTTGAAAGATTTTTGAAATAGGAATGATTAAATAGTTAAAAGTACATCTTTTTTTATGGATAGACTACCAAAGAAAAGAGATTTAACATCTTTAAGGAGTCTATTTTTATATAGTGCAGTAGTGTTTGGAACATTATGGTCTCTAGGATCTCTCCAAAACAAGATAGAAAAAGATATGTGGATTCGCTCAATGAATAACTTCGAGGAAGCTTTGATTTATAGGCTTGAAAGAGATCCCGTAGTAATGGATAATTATGATAATAATCCTCGAGACGGAGATCTTACTGGAGAAGAATTAGCACAATTTATTAAAGATTATGAATTTAAGAGGAGATAATTTTAGATTTAAAGCGAACTTATTCTACAAGTTAGAAGTTTAAAGCGTTGATTGAAAGTTTAATCATGTAAGATAACTACTAGATAGTTACTAAAAGGAAAGGTTTAAATATCAATAGATAAATTTGTTCAGTATGGATTTAAACTTTGAGAAAGCTAGAGCATACCTTCTTTCGCAACCTTTTGTAGAAGATTTAGGAGCCTGGGATGTCTTAAGATTTAACGTGTATGCAATTCCGCGAACATATACTCCCCTTGATGAAAGAGAATCTGCTTTTGGAAGGGCAACGAGCAGGACATTTCCATCAATTCCCCTATTTAAGATTTTTGATAAGGGGAAGGGAAAATTAAATTTGTTTCTTGATTCTAGCTCTAAGGGAGATGATTATCTTGGTTATGTAAGTCTTGGAGTGGTTGAAGATCCAGAAATGCTGTTTCCAGGTCTAAATTTGATACATCCGATAAGTAAACTAATTTGCCTTGATGCTATATTACGAGGACAACTTGCAAAAGACTTGGCTAAAAAACATAGTTTAGAAGTGCTAACAGGGAAAGACACCGGAGGAGTCACTGTTTCGACAGGAGAGCTGAAAGAAATACAAGAGTTACAAAGATTACTAGACTTCGGAGTAGAATATTCAAGATTAGTATATAATTCTAAGTTTTTAGAAGAAGTAGCATCACTAAGTGAAATGGTTGATGAAGAGTTAGGAAATATAAGTAAGAAATTAAGTGAAAATCAGTAATTAATACGAACTTATTTATGTTTTCCTTTACAAGCTAGATATTTTAGGCATCGCTTAAAACTTAAATTTTAAAAAAGAAAGGATTAAATAGTAAATTTTCATGGGTTTTTTATGAAAGATAAAATATTAATTGAAAGTATAGAACAAAGAACTCCAAAGAGGAAGAAAGGTTTTACTATGGGAAACCTATTATTATATGGATCTCTTGGGTTAGTTCTGCCTCCAGTAGCAACTTTTTTAGGTATTTCAGGATATAGAGCGCAGAAAGATGCTCTTGAATTGAAAATAAATAAACGTTTAGTTAATAACTCTGTTTATCAAGGTTTACCTGTAGAAATAAGAGATTATGATAATAATCCAAGAGATGGGTGCTTAGATTCTAATGAATTAGAACATCTTTTGAAAGATTTTGAATTTAGAAGAAGATAAATAAGCAAACTTATCTATTGTGCTAGAAGGTTTAAGCGTTGATTGAATGTTTAATTACGAAGAGAAAAGGTTAAATACATAAAAAAAGAAGATTGATTATGAGTAAATTAATAGATTTTGCAGTTGCACAAGTACCTGGTAGCCTGTGTCACGGGGTTAGAAGGTTAACTTCAGATCCTACTCGCACGCTTAGCGCAACCGCCATTGAAATTATGACATATGCATTACCTTTAATTGGTGGAGTGATCTTTTCTGAATCTAGAAGTATCGATGAAGATTACATTGTAGCCACAGGTCTTTCTTATATTCCTGTAGCTTTAGCGAGATATGGTCTTTATAGCCTTCTTCAAGCAGCAATAAATAGCCCGCAAACAGAATAAGTTCGGGTTTAGGAGGGATTTTTGAATAAATTGTCATCTTTAAAGCCTTCTGGAACTGTAAAGCTCTTATCCCTAAGTTGTTGTAAAATTTCTTTCTGATGAGCTCTGTGATGCACCATCTTATGATGATTAGGACACAAGCCAGTTAGATTTTCAACAGAATTGTTATCATGATTCATATCTAGATGATGTAAATCGACGAGTTTATCAAATCCACAAAAAACACAAACTTTTGTCGCGGTCTTGTAAGTTTCATAGTCTATGTTGTGATACTTCCTCTTATTTCCTGCCTTAACTTTTTCTATGTGAAAAACAGAATTATAACAACCATTACATAATCCAAAAGCTTTGTGAGGCATCATCCGTTCACATCTTTTACACTGAATAGGTTGAGGTTTCCAAATTAATTTACGATAACATTCCTTGCATATTCCTTGTGCCTTGCCTGATGCAGCAATGTGGTCCTTAGCTTTTTTACAATTAGAACATACGCCCTTAACCATTGTTTATTTAGGTCTCTAAACTATATAAATGTTTCGGTCTCTAAAAATTTAAATACTTGATTGTGTTTTGAAGGCGATGAAAATATTAAAAGAGAAATCTCGCACCTATAAGGATCAAGAGTACTATAAGTATAAAATTAATATTCCAGCTGTGACTCTGGATGCTTGTCATTTCAAAGAAGGCGATGAATTAGAGGTAATTCCGAGCCATAATACCTTAACTTTACGAAAAAAGCAGAAAATTGACTAAAAATGGGCTTTTAGAGACCTCAAACTTACCCCTAATGTATCTTGTGCGAACTCTTGGTAAAATTGAGATAAAATGTCAGTTTACGCTATTATTGGAGCGTTGCCTGTTCTTGAATCTAGAGGTCGAAAAGGTATCCTATCTGTTTGAACTTCTGTAGGAACTCTACTTGCCTTATAAACTCTTTCGGCATACCAGTCAAGAGATCTTTGAGTTTGTTTAATTAACATTTTTAGTTCTCTTTGATCTGCTTTTCTAAACCCTACAATATTTTTTCCCCTGATCTCTCTCCTTCCTGCTACCTGTCTAGGCTCTATAGGTAGTTCTTCTTTGGAATAAGGATGTAAAAACCTTACACGATAATGGCTTGGAGGAATATCTACGAGATACAGTGAACTTAATCCTTCTAATTGTCCGACATCAGTACGGCGAACCCAGTCTCCTGTTTTAAGAGGTTGATCGCTCCCTTCAACATAATACTGGGGCCTTTTGCTTTTGGTCATGTTTTTAGGCTATTTTTGAGATTTTTAAACCTTTAGATTTGTGCGAACTATTTATTTTTATGAAAATATTCTTTAAAAATTATTGCTAAATAATCATTAGAAAGGATAGGAATACCCCTTTCTTTGGAATATAATCTTGTAATTGAATGGCTGCTATAATAATTGCTATCTCTGCAACCACAAATGTAAAAACATTCCAAAACCGATCCAACTTCTTATCCAAATATATTATTGATTAACTAATTTAATATACTTTGTGGTCGGCGCAGTTCGGCGCTTCGCGCCTCACTCTTACGGAGGCAATTATTTTTGGATGGAATGCGCCTTTAGATTTAGAGGGATTAAACAAACAATCTTTAAGAAGTAATATACTTATCTGCTAAGGTCTCTAATCGTGAGCCTTGTAATGCAAGAATGAAATTACCTGAGAAATAATAACCTACTCGCTTATTATTCTCTCTTTTATCTAGGACTTCTCCTGAATTCAGATGAAACTGAAAACCTTCCCTTTTTTTACATCTATCAAGAAACTGATTTCCTTCAACGAAATCATTGAATGTATAGATAGCATATGGTGCTTCTTTTATCATATTAAAAGAAATTTAATCTAAAATATGCTCGAAGTCGATAGGGTGTCCGCGATTTGCTTTTCTTACTGCTTTAGATACGGCATAAGTTGCTGCTTCATTAACTCCTTTGTAAAAATCAACTATCTCATTATCTTGGAAAAGATGTGCTATTCCCATTAATTCTTCTCTTTGAGGGCAAATAAAATATAAAAAATGATATTGTTGGCGGTCCATTAATAGGAGTAAAGCATCTGAACCTTTATATTTGGGATTCATGGTATTTTGTTACTACTTCGAGTTTATAAATCTTGTTAATTAAACGAATGTTATAGTTGTGCTGGAAGATTTAAGCTTTGATTAAATGTTTGATTTAATCTGTTTTGTATTTTTTATAGATGTTTTTGCGATGGCCAACTGCTTGGACTTTCAGAATTTTGTTCGTATTATCTACTAAAAAGATTGCTCTATAGTCTCCTACTCTTAACTTGAACTCTGGCATTCCTTTTAGTTTTTCAAGATAATGGAATGGATTTTCTTTTATGCTTTCTACTTTAAGCCATATACGTCTTGCAAGATCTAAAGGTAAACTGTTTAGTTCATTAAGAGAATTACCTTCCCATTCGATAGAATAACTCATTTTTTAGCAAATAGTCTCTTTTTTACCTCTTCGTGAGGGATGTAATTTGTTGATTTTCTTGCTTTTTCTAGTCTTTCTTTGAATTCGTCAGTTAATTCTCCTTCATCGTCCATTTTGTACTCTTCTTTTTCTACAATTATCCCTTTAGATTTGAGGGCTTTTTCAAGCAAAACAATTCTATGATATAGACTTTCGAGAGTTATTTGTTGATTTTCCATATTTAGTAAGGTTTTTTTGAGTTAATATAATTTGTGGTCGGCGCGGTTCGGCGCTTCGCGCCTCCCTCTTACGGAAGTAATTTACTTAGAAATTTCGCGCACGTAACGTACTCCAAGAGAGGTGTCGTGAAAAGAAGGAACTTTATTGAAATACATCAAAGGTCCATTTGAATTCGCATAGAACCACGCGACAAAACCTTTTCCTTTAGAAAGGCTATCTGGATTTTGAATATATTCATAAGTATTTAATAAATTAAACTCTTTCCTCAAACTAGAATCATTTCTTATTCCTTGTAAAAGCTGGTAAGTTAGTATTTGCCAGCCTTTTGGACAATCTTTTTCACAATCACTATACTTTTCTCCATTGTGATGGATGCTTTTCTCTACTTCAAATGTTTTGCCTTCTAAAATTACTATGTCTGTTTGACCTATTTGATGCATATTCTTAGATATTAATCTTATTTTTAAAGATTTGTGCTAAATTAAACGAATTTTTATGTTTAGCTGAAACTTTTAAGAAATGCTCGAAAATTTGATTACTTTTTTGCTTCTTCTGAAGCTGTCTTTTTTCTTAGAATGCCTTTGAATTCAGCGTTTTTTGCTTTTTCTGAAATACGACCTATCCATAGAGTAACAATTACTGCAACTATGGTTACTAGAATTGCATATAGAATCATTGCAACTACAGAACTTCTTTCTCCAAAGATTTGTTTAAAGATTGCTTGAATTGCATCATTCCATGCTAATGCTGCTATAAGGCCAAATGCCCCTGTAGATAATAAAGAAATTTTTTCAATAAGTTCAGATTTCATAATAAACATTAACTTGTTTATTATTTAAATTTTTAGATATTAAAGACTTGGAGCAGCCCGATTATGATTAGGTAGAATGCTACAAAATAGTTTAGTGCCCTTGGCCAGATAAGAATTAAGATACCAAACAAAAGGGCTACCATACCTGAAATTGCAAAGGTTATTGCCATAATCTGTTCAAGCTTTGTATGTATATAAGTCTTTGCTGTTTAGAATAAACAAACAGGTGTTTGTTTTAGCTGTTTAAAAAACTTAAACAGCTGTTTTATCGTCTGTAAAGAAAAAATGAAAATAAAATAGATCTAGTTTTACTTTTTGAGTTTTGCGAAGCCTATTATTAACACAGACAAAGCAATTAACCATTCAGTAACCATCTCTGCAGTTGATTCATCAGACACTAATCCCAATAATGGAAGCAGTAAAAGAACCCCTACAAGAATCAATAACCATGCGGTCAATTTTTTCATATTAATCCTCCTTTCACCTCTTTGAAAGATAGAATTCTAATGAAAGGATGTTTAAATATGTGTTGATGACGAGTATAAAATAAAAAGATAAAAAATAATTAAAATTTAAAATTGAGCCTTACTTCTTAAATAAAGCAATTAATTCCCATAATCCTGATAGACCTATTAATATGTAGACTACCATGGCAAATGATCCTGCTCCGAATATTGCAGAAACAAGGTTGAAATCAAATGCTCCCATTAGACCCCAGTTAAGAGCTCCAACGATTACAAGAATCTTTGTGATCCAGCTTAGTGCGTTCATTATAAACCTCCTTTCACCTCTAATAGAGATATTCTGTTTACGGAAGGGCTGTTTAAATAGTTTTACCTTTTTTGAGGTGTTTAAACAGGTTTATCGAGGATTTTAGTAGGGGGGTGTTTAAGTCTGAAAAATCTTAAACAGCTGTTTAAGGGTGTTTAAACACCTGTTTGTTTTAGCATTAGGGGTGTTTAAGTGCTGTTTAAGTAGTATTTGTGGCTGTTTAAGGTTGTTTGTTTTTACTATTAAAATTTACAAAAAAACATAAGATTTATATAGGAAACAGCTGTTTAAACAGCATGTTTGGGTTGTTTGGAAATTCTAAAAAAGTGAAGAAGCTTGAAAATGAGACTAGAAAAAGTTTTTCTGAAGTAAGAAAAGATTTTGAAGGTGTCAGTAAGTGGATTAAACACCTGAACAACAGCGATAAACAGCTGTTTGACTTAGTAAATGATCTTAAACGTGAGTTATCGTCGGTACAAGATGATTTGAATGGGTTGAAAGAGGCTGTTGCACTTTCTAATTTGACTCTTGAAAACAAACAGCTGTTTAAAAAAACGGCTGTTTTAGATAAACAGGAGGCTGTTTATGATGTTCAAGAACCTGTTCAAACAGCTGTTCAAACAGGCAATTTTCATGATATTTTGAATGGATTAAGTAGTAATGAAAGAATGATTGTTTTTACAATGATGAACACAGAATTAAAGCTAAGTTATGAAGATATTGCTAGACTTTTAGGAAAAGAGAGAGCCACAATTAGAGGCCAAATAAATGCGATAAAACAGAAAAGTGAGGGGTTAATACAGGAATTAACCGAACCTAATGGGAAGAAGAGATTATATGTTAATGAAGAAGTTCGTAACAAACTAGAGAAATACGCAAAAGTGAGAGTTAAAAATGATAAAAAATACAAGAAATTACCAAAAGATAGCATAATTTGAGAAAAAAGTGAAGATCATAATCAAAAAAGTAAAAAGTGAGACAAAGATGAGGACTATTTGCCGAGTTGAGAGCATTTAGTCTGATTTGGTAAAAGAGAGTGTGATGAATGAAAAGCTCTAATACGGCTTAAAAACCTTAAAAATAGAGGTTTAAAGGCTTATTAACAATATTAGTGAGAACGGTAAGTTTATTCGTTTAGCCGATTTTAGAGTTATATGCTTCTTAGTTGATTTATCGTCGATAACGAAGCCACGCGCTTTAGATCTGAGGGAATTTGGAGGATTACTTTCTTATTTGACTCTTTTGATTTCAAAAGAGGAATATCTTTCTGAAGGATTTTTCTTATATAATCTCTAATTGAGATTTCTGTAAGGCCTGTTTTTTGTGCTAAAATAGCATAATCTACGACGAATCCTTGATCTTCTAGTTGATATATAGTGCTATAGATTAGCATTTCTTGTTCTGTGAGTTTCTTAAATTTAATGCGAACTTCTTTCTTTAAATCGTCGAGAGTTGCTAGAATATCTGAAACTCTTCGAAGATTGCTAATTGGGTCATTAACCGAACTTGGAGTGGAAATAAGGGGGTGTTGGTTTGTTGGTTGGTTGGTTGGTTGGTTTGTTGGAACCCCATCATTTCCTGTGGAAATGGTTGTTCTTGTGCCCATTATGGCTTTATCTGTGTGTTGGAGTGTTGGAGTGTTTGTTTTATATGTTGGATTTATTTGTTGGTTTGTTGGTTGGTTTGATTGTTGATATTGGAGTTCGCATAATAACTGCTTTATCTCTGCTATTTCTTGATATAGGAAATCTATATCCTGACGAATCCTTGAGAATGCTTCTTTTAATTGATCTGACATTTAATTCTGACTTAGTTGTTAATTATAAGGATTTGTATTATAGATTAATTGAGTTTCTTATAAGCGTCGAAGGCTGCATTAGACAGTCTCCATCGACTCCAACGAGTATAGTCTTGGCCGTCTGGGCCTTTGCTTATTCTAATTAAGAGTTTGTTCTTTTCTAAGTCTTCTAGTAAAGACTTGGTGAATTCTTCGTCTCTTACTATTTCTTCGGCTATTTTAGATGTGAATGCTGCTTCTGGGGATATATTATACAGATAAGATAGAATTTGTTCCGATATTTTTGATCTCTTTTGGTTAGATATTCTTGGCATATTTAGTTAGAACTTAAAGCATTTTTATATTTAGTCATAAAGGTAAGGCTTTTATAGTGGCAAATTGGAACATTTTTATGAAAGACTTTGGATTAATAACTCCTTTGCAATTTGCAACATTGAGCTTAGTTGAAAATGAAAGTTTAGAAGGACCTGAGCTGCGTAAAAGATTAAAGAGCAAATTTGGATATAATGCTGGAAGAGCTACATATTATGAGATGTTGGGGAGATTAAAAAATGATTCATTAATGGAGGGGTCTTATTGCTTAAGTGAAACAAGAGGTCAAATAGTCAGGGCCAAGATTTATTCTGCTACTGAAAAAGGAAAGAATGAAATGAAAAGAGCTAGAGATTTCTATAAATCTGTTGATAAGATAGATTAATTGTAAATTAATATCAAGCATGGTTGAAAGCAAAATAGAGTTTATTGGACCTAGGAACGGTAATGAGGTAAAGGCAATTATGCATCCGCTCGTAAAAGAATGGTTTTTTACTAAATTTAAAGATTTTAGTCTTACTCAACTATATGGAGTTGCTCCGATTCATGAACGCAAAAATATTCTAATTTCTGCACCTACTGGTGGAACTAAGACATTAACTGCTTTTTTGAGTATTTTGAACTATTTAGTTGGACTTTCATTGAAAAATGAATTGGAAGATAAAATGTATGCAGTATATGTAAGTCCTCTAAAAGCATTGACTAATGATATTTATTTTAATCTCGAGAGACCTCTTGCTGAAATTAATGAATTAGCTGAGAAGAATGGTTTGAAAATGCAGCCTATTCGTGTGGGGTTACGTACTGGAGATACTACTCCTTCTGAAAGGGCAAAGATGGCTAGGAAAACACCTCATATTTTTGTGACTACGCCTGAAAGTTTAGCAATTGTGCTTACTGCACCTAAATTTTCAGAAAATTTGAGATCTTTAGAGTTTGTAGTTGTTGATGAAATTCATGCACTTGCAAATAAGAGGGGGGTTTTCTTGAGTTTGATGCTTGAGAGGCTTGAACATTTTAGTGTTATTACTCCTGTTAGAATTGGATTAAGTGCTACAATAGCTCCAATTGAGGAAATTGCTAAATTTTTAGTTGGGTTTGGTAGGGAGTGTTTAATTGCCCATGTTCCTTTGATTAAGGATATAGATATTGGATTGATTAGTCCTGGAGTTGATTTATTGACTATGGATGGGGCGGATGATCAGAAAAGGCTTTATCATATATTAGATGAGTTGATAGGGAATCATAAGACTACATTGATATTTACAAATACTAGGAATGCTACTGAAAGAATTATCCACTATCTTGATAGTCACTTTCCTGGAAAGTACAGTGGAAATATAGGAGCTCACCATAGTTCTATGAGTAGAGATCAGAGATTTTTGATTGAAGAAAGATTGAGAAAGGGGGAGTTGAAAGTTGTAGTTTCTAGTACTAGTTTGGAACTTGGAATAGATATTGGAAGTATAGATTTGGTAGTTTTACTTAGATCTCCTAAAAGCGTTTCTAGAGCTCTGCAGAGAATTGGAAGGGCTGGACACCAATTACATTCCAATCCCAAGGGAAGATTTGTAGTTACAGATAGAGATGATTTGGTTGAGTGTGCTATATTGATGAAACATATGAAGGAAAAGATAATTGATAGAGTTGATATTCCAATTAATGCTTTAGATGTTTTGGCTCAACACATTTATGGAATGGCTATTTCTCAAATTTGGAATATTGATGAAATATTAAAGTTGATAAGAAAGAGTTATTGTTATTCAAGTTTAACTAAAGATGATTTCATGAGTGTTATTTCTTATCTGTCTGGAGATTATGATTTAGAACATAGAAATGTTTATGCTAAGATATGGTATGATAAAGAGACTAAACAAGTTGGTAAGAAAGGAAAACTTGCTAGATTGATTTATATGACTAATATTGGGACTATTCCTGAAGAGGGATTTGTATCTGTGGTTATTAGTTCTGGAGATTCTAAGGGAAGCATTGTTGGAAGTATTGATGAGTCTTTTCTTGAGAGATTGAAGAAAGGAGATGTTTTTGTTCTTGGAGGAGCTAAGTATTTGTTTATACATAGTAAAGGAATGAAGGCTTATGTTACTGCTAATGTAAGCAAGTCTCCAACTATACCTTCATGGGCTTCAGAGCAGTTACCTTTGAATTTTGACGTTGCTTCTGCAATATGCAAATTTAGAGGGTTGATTAAGGAAAGGGTGAAGAATTCTATTGAATGTGTTAAATTTATTCAAGAATATTGTTATACTACTGCAGAGACTGCTGGGCAGATATATAGATATTGTCTTGAACAGGAAGATTTCTCTGTAATGCCTAGTGATAAGAAAATGGTTGTTGAATTGTTTAAACAGGACAAGGAGTATATTCTATTTCATTCTATGTATGGTCGTAGAGTTAATGATGCTCTTTCCAGGGCTTATGCTTATGTAGCTGCTCAATTGAAGCATAGAGATATAGAAGTTGGGATAAATGATAATGGATTCTTCATTGCTGGAGAAGCACTTGATGCTTCTAAAATAATTAAGGGACTGACTAGTGTTAACTTGAGAAAGATAGTTGAGGAAGCTATTGAAAAGACTGATGTTTTAAAGAGAAGATTTAGACATTGTGCTGCGCGTTCACTTATGATATTGAGGAATTATAAAGGAAGAAGTAAGAGTGTTGGAAAACAACAAGTTCATTCTCACTTCTTGTATAGTGCTGTAAATGAAATAAGCAAAGATTTTCCTATAATGAGAGAAGCTAGGCGTGAAGTTCTAAATGATTTGATGGATATTAACAATGCTGAAAGTATACTTAAGAAAATAGAAAGAAAAGATATTAGTTTAGAAATTGTGAGAACACCTTTAGTTTCTCCTTTTGGATTGAATTTATTGACTCAAAGTCATTCAGATTTCATTAAGGTAGAGGATAGGGTTAATTTTTTGAGGAGAATGCATGAATTACAAATGAGGGTAATTGAAAAAAGATGAAAGTTGATTTTATTGGAAAGTGCTTGCTTTTGACTGAAGGAAATGAAAGAACACTTGCTATAGGAGATTTGCATCTTGGATATGAGGGAGCAATGAGAAAAGCAGGAGTTATGATACCTGTGAAATTGTATGAGAAATGCGTTTCTGATTTTGATTTGATTATATCTAAGATTGGAAAAGTTGATAATATTGTCATTTTGGGAGACCTTAAGCATGAATTTGGTTCTATATTGCCTGACGAATGGAAATATATTGTTAATTTTATAGAATATGTAAAATCGAAGTGTAATAAATTAATAGTTATAGAAGGAAATCATGATGTCATACTATTTCCAGTTCTTAGAAAGATGGGAATTGTAGCAGTAGATTATTTTGTTTGGAATAATATAGTATTTACTCATGGAGATAAGGAATATGATGAAATGAAAAATAGGAATATTGAATGTTGGGTTTTGGGGCATGGGCATCCCGCTGTAAACTTATACGATGGAGTAAAGAAGGAGAAGTATAAGTGTTTTCTCTCTGGAAATTATAAGGGGAAGAAAATTATTATTGTACCTAGTTTCTTTCCTCTTGTTGAAGGAACAGATGCTCGTGAGTTTGAAATGAAATTTGCTTGGGATTTTAATTTGAATAAATTTAAGACTTATATTGTTTCAGATGATTTGAAAGTTCTTGATTTTGGAGAACTTGGAAAAATATCAATTAATTAACTTTGTTTTTTATCTGAGGGAATGGGATGTGAGGTTGTAAATTAAGATCTTCTTCTAATTGTAGGGCGCGAACTGAGCACCTCTTCAATATAAAATTGTATAATGCAACCATTTTATCTTTAGGAATTTCTTTGTTTTTCCAAGATTTAAGGAATTCTTTTGATAATTCCTTATCTACCATTAAAAGTACTGATCCAAGAATTGATATTTCGCTCTTCAAGTCTTCTGATTTGCTCTCTGCATCTTTGTAATTAACTTGAAATTTGAAACTAAGCTTAAGAGCTTCGTTGTCTTTGAGAACATCTAACTTTGACTTTTCTACATTGTTGAAAGTTACATCTGTGTTTATACTGTATCTCTTTAGTTCATGGCTTTTCTTGCCTGATATCTCTTCAATGTTAAAACCTATTATTTTCATATTTTGAGTGTGTTTATAGTGGTTTAAAAAGATTACTATAATAGTTTTTATTAAATCAAGTCTTCTTCGGAAACTACTATAAAGTCTGCTACAGCAATTATAGAATTATAAGGTATAACTGATTCTTTTGATGTATTTGTTTCTATATTAAGGCTTTTTAGATAAGGTGTTTGATCTTTTATTAATAATTGAATTAGTTCTCCTGTTCTTGTTTCGAATGTAATGTCTTTTACTAAACCTAATCTCTTACCTTCTTTTGTAACAACTGGTTTGCCTATGAACTCGCGTAATGGTTTTTTATTAATATTCATGTTGTGAATTAATTTGTTAAGTATATAAAGATTATTGTGAGTTACATTGTTACTTTAGATAAGATATAATTGTAAATTATATAGTTCGTTTAATTTTAGATAATTATTATATTTTATTTACCCTCTGTCCCCTTCATTTCTTATGGAAAGAGGTCTAAAAATAAATTGAAAATGTTATATTTATTTTATTATAATATATATTATTAATAAAGATTAGTTTATTTTTAATTATATATTTTATTAAATAGTATATTGAAATATAATTGTTACAATATATATTTTATAGAATATAATTTAATAAAGAAGTATGGTGTTGTGTTTGTTAAAATGGACTGGAAGTGAAGGTGTGTCTGTGTTGAGTTGTTCGCTTAATTTATTTATTATTTTATCGTCGTTAATCTATTTAAATTACAATGGAAATAGAGGTTTGTGTATCAATATGTTTAAATAAATGAATTTGTAGAATTATTTTGAGGTGAAAAATGGGATCTAAACTTGATAATATTTTTAGCTCTTATGCTAATAGTAATATATTCAAAGATAAAAGTGTTTTGCAAATAAATTATACTCCTGAAACTATTCCCCATAGAGATAAACAAATAGAGGAAGTCGCTTCTATACTTGCTCCTGCTATTAAAGGGGAAAGGGTTAGTAATTTATTCTGTTTCGGAAAAACCGGAACTGGGAAAACATTATCTGTTCAATATGTTACTAAAGAGATTTTGAAAAGGGTTAGTGATTCTGGAGCTGATAATTTAAAAGTTGTTTATTTGAATTGTAAATTAAAGAAAATTGCAGATACAGAATATAGGATACTTGCAGAAATAATCTCTGCTCTTGGTGAAAGTGTACCCGCTACTGGATTACCTACAGATGCAGTATATTCTAAATTCATTGAAATAATTGAGAGGAAAAAACAGCTTATATTGATAGTTATGGATGAAATAGATCAAGCTGTCAAGAAGATATCTGATGGATTTTTATATAATTTGACTAGGTTAAACTCTGAATTGAAAAATGCACAAATAAGTCTTGTTGGAATAAGTAATAGTTTGACTTTTATGGATAATATTGATCCCAGAGTTAGAAGTTCTCTTGGGGAAGAAGAAATTATATTTGCTCCTTACAATGCTTTACAATTACAAGATATATTAAGAGAAAGAGCTGCTCAGGCATTTACAGAAGGGGTTTTAGATGAAGGAGTATTTTCAAAATGTGCTGCTTTTGCAGCTAGAGAACATGGAGATGCAAGAAGAGCTCTTGATTTACTTCGTGTCGCTGGAGAACTTGCTGAACGAGAGGGAAGTAAGAAATTAACAATGGAATTTATTGATAAAGCGAATAATAAAATTGAAAGAGATAAAATGCTAGATATAATAGAAAATGAACCGAGACAGCATCAGCTTGTTTTGTATAGTATTATCAATTTAGCTGGAAAAGAAAAAGATGGAGTATTTACAGGAAATGTATATAATAAATACCAAGAATTTTGTCAGAAGACCAAGGTTGAGATTCTTACACAGAGAAGAGTTTCGGATATTATTGCAGAGTTTGATATGTTGGGTTTGATTAATGTTGATGTTATAAGCAGGGGGAGAATGGGAAGAACGCGTGAAATAAAATTAATGATACCTATTAACTTACAACCTAAGGCAAAGGAGATACTTGAAACTGCTTTGACAATATGATAAACCCTGAAATTCTTCAAATAGTAAGAGAAAAAGGGCTTCTATTGGAAAAGGAAATTTTTGAGGCTCTCAGTAGTGTTAGTGATATTAATGTTGTTAGAAAATTACTTGAAAATTTTGAGAATTTAGCTGGACAGAAAATGATTACTCGCTCTAGTTTAATTAAAAATTGGGTTATATCTAAAGATATAAGTCATTTAACTGAGGGTATAGAGCCTAGGTTTCTTAATATTTTTATTAAACTAGGAATAGAAATAAACATAGATACTTCTGCTGTTAAGAAACCTGAAAAAGTAGAGAAATTGAGACAGGATTACACACTCCATTACGGGAAAACTACATTTGCAAAAAAGATGGAAGTTTCTGATTTTGTAGGACATTTTAGAGTAAGATATAAAGAATTACAAAATATCATTTTGAAGAGAAATAATAATTGGGATAATTTAATATCAATAAATAAGATTTCTGCAACTAGGCAGCAATTTTCAATCATAGGGATGGTTTTTGAAAAAAGGCTGACAAAGAACAAAAACTTGTTGGTTGTTTTTGAAGATTTAACTGGAAAGACTAATGTTGTTTTCAAGAATGGATCAAATTCATTCAAAGATGCTGATGAGTTACAACTTGATGAAGTTGTTTCTGTAAGATGTACTGGGAATAATGAATTAATAATGGGGCATGAAATATTCTTTCCAGATTCTTTTGTATTGCAGAAGACTAAATTTGATGAAGACTGTGGAATTGCTTTTATCTCAGATATTCATGTTGGAAGCAAGAAATTTCTTAGACTTGAATTTGATAGTTTTGTTACTTGGCTTGGAAGTGATGATGAATTGGCTAAAAAAATAAAGTATCTTTTTGTTGTAGGAGATAGTGTTGATGGATTAGGTGTTTTTCCAGGACAAGAAAAATTACTCGAGATAAAAACTCTTAAGGGGCAGTATGACGATTTTGCTAAATATCTTAAAAGAATTCCTGAAAGAATTACAATATTCATATGTCCTGGACAGCACGATATATCTAGAGTTCCTGAACCTCAACCACCTCTTGATAAAGTATATGCAGGTGCTTTGCATGATATTTCTAATATTGTTTTAGTGCCTAATCCATGCTTAGTTAAGTTACATGAAAAAGGGAAAGAGTTTAAGGTTCAGATGTATCATGGAGCTAGTATACACGCTTTCATAAATAGCATAGAAGAATTGAGATTGCTAAAGGCTCATAAATCTCCTGCTAAAGCTGTAAAGCATATGCTCAAAAGAAGACATCTTGCACCACAGCACGGAATATCTGCTTCTATTGTTTATGTTCCTAATCCTGAAAAAGATCCTTTGGTAATATCTGAAGTTCCTGATATTGTCTGTACAGGGGAAGTTCACAGATTGGATATAGAAAGGTATAATGGAACTTTGATTATGACTGGGTCGTGTTGGCAAGCAAGAACCGATTTCGAAGAGAAAGTAGGAAATATTCCAGATCCTTGTAAAGTACCTGTATTCAATGTTAAGACTCATGAGCTTAAGGTTCTTGATTTTTCAATTTCAGAAGATAGAAATATGGGGAGGGCAGAAGACTTTCCAAAATGAATCAAACAGTTAGAGTTGGAATGGCTGCAATTATTATGAAAGACGGGAAAGTGCTCATGCATAAGAGAAAGGGAGATCATTCTCCAGGAGTATGGAGTTTTCCTGGCGGACACTTAGAGATAAATGAAAGTTTTGAAGAATGTATAAGAAGAGAAATTAAAGAAGAGACAGACTTGGATGTTGGAAAAGTTACCGGTCCTATTAAAGTTACTAATGAATTTTATGAAGAGTCCGGCAAATCTTACGTTACTTTGTTTATGGTTGCTGAATATATTGGTGGAGAGGCTAAGATAATGGAACCTGAAAAATGTGAAGCTTGGAAATGGCATGATGAAAAAGACTTTCCCAAAGAAATTATGCTTCCTATAAAGAACTTAATTGAATCCGGTTATGATTTGTTTAGGATGATGAAATGAATTCTGAGCAATATTTCAAACATATAAGTGATGAAGTCAAAAGAGCCTATGATGTTGCTGGAATTGCAAAGGCAAAGGGAATTGATCCAATAAATAAAGTAGAAACTCCTATTGCTATATCTCTTGCTGAAAAAGCTGTTGGGTTAATTTCAGTTATTTATCCTCAACTGCAGGATGTTAATATAATAAACAGGATTTTAGAACTTGAGAAGCAATATGGTCAGCTTACGATGTCTGTTTGTTTAGGGATAGCTGAAGACATTGCAAAACAGAAGTATTGTAAGTTTGAAAGTCAGCTTCAAGCGATAGATGCAGGTATTCGTGTAGCTTTTTCTTATTTTACCTTAGGGGTTGTATCTTCTCCTATTGAGGGATATACTGAACTTAAAGTGAATAAGACTAGAGATGGTAAAGATTATCTTGTTGCTTACTTTTCAGGACCTATAAGAAGTGCCGGAACTACAGCTGGATGTGTTGCGTTGATGGTTATTGATTATTTAAGAGAATTATTTGGATATGCAAAATATGATCCTACTGAAGATGAAATTAAAAGATATATTACTGAAAATTATGATTATCATGAAAGAGTTACTAATCTGCAGTATTTGCCTTCAGAAGAGGAAATTACTTTTTTGGCAAAGAATATTCCAATACAAATAGCAGGAGAGCCTACGGAACAAAGAGAAGTTTATAATTACAAAGACTTGCCTAGAATTGAGACTAATTTTATTAGGGGTGGGATGTGTCTTGTTTTTTCCGAGTGTCTTGCACAGAAAGCTGCTAAGGGATTTAGATTGCTTAAAATTGCGAAGGAGAATGGTTTCAAGTCAACAGGTTTCGATTTTCTTGAGGAGTACATAAATATTCAAAAAAAGAAAGTCAAGGGTTCTGGGGAAGGGGACGGTGTTCCGACTTATATGAAAGATATTGTGGCTGGGAGACCTATTTACTCTCATCCTTCACGTTCTGGAGGATTTAGATTTAGATATGGGAGATCTAGAAATGCTGGATTTTCTGCCACTTCAGTTAGTCCTGCTACGATGGCTATATCAAGGAATTTTTTAGCTGTTGGTACTCAATTGAAGATTGAGAAACCTACTAAGGGCTGCGCTATATCAATGGTTGAAAACATCGAAGGCCCTGTTGTTAAATTGAAAGATGGAAGTGTTGTAAAACCAATTACGATGGAAGAAGCTAATAAAATAAAAAATAACGTTTTAGAAATAATATATTTGGGAGATATTTTGTTTCCTCTTGACGATGTTATTAACAGAAACTCGGTATTACTTAGACCTGGATATGTTGAGGAGTGGTGGAATTTACAGTTAGAGAAAGCAGGAGGATTTTGCAAAGATTATTTTAATGTGTCATTTGATGATGCTATTGAGTTTTCAAGAAAATATAATATTCCCTTATATCCAAAATATATTTATTATTGGACTCAAATAGATTATAAACAATTTTTAGGATTAATTGATTGGATAGGTCATGGTAAGGTCACTGATGGATTTGTTTTGCCTTACTCTTCTAGTGATATGGAAAGATTTAATGTTGGAAAGAGAGCTCTTGAGTTAATAGCCTGCCCTCATAAAGTTGAAGGAGATTATGTTTTAGTTGATGAAATTGATTCTAAATCTTTGTTATTTAATTTAGGGGTTGAATCTATTAGAAACTTTGAAATTGGATTTGAGACTGTTTTGAAAAAGATACCTTCTGAAGGAGTTGTAATTGATGTTTTGAATAATTTATCTAGTATTTTGATAAAAGATAAGGCTGGAGATTTTATAGGTGCTAGAATGGGTAGACCTGAGAAGGCAAAACTTAGAAAACTTACTGGAAGTCCTCATGTTATATTTCCAGTAGGAGAGGAAGGGGGAAGACTGAGGAGCGTTCAGGCAGCTACAGAAGTAGGCAGTGTAAATGCAGACTTTCCAAACTATTTTTGCAGATTATGTGGAGACGATAGCCCTTATCAAAGGTGTGCTTCATGCCTTACATTATGTGTAATGAAGAATTACTGTCCAATATGCAAAAAATATTTAGATTCTATTTGTTCGGAACATCCTGGAAGAAATCAGTTTTATTCTAAAAGAAGACTTGATATAAAACAGCATTTTGAGCTTGCTAAAAAATTGATTGGAGCAAGGATAGATGAGCTTCCTGTTGCAGTTAAGGGGGTTAGAGGAACATCAAGTGAAGGACATAATGTAGAACACTTGGGAAAGGGTCTTTTGAGAGCTAAGTATAATTTACACGTCAATAAGGATGGGACTATAAGGTATGATATGACTGAAATGCCTATAAATTATTTTAAACCTAAGGAAATTGGAACTAGTGTTTCTAAACTAAAGGAATTGGGTTATGAAAAGGATGTTAATGGAAATATTCTTGAAGATGATAATCAAATATTAGAGATATTTCCCCATGATATAATATTGCCTTCATGTCCAGATACTTTGGATGAAAGAGCAGATGATGTTTTTTATAATATTACTAAGTTTATAGATGATGAACTTGAGAAGCTTTATGGAGTTGAGAAGTTCTTTAAGTCAGAAGGAAAGGAATCATTAATTGGAGCTTTATTTGCATGTATTGCTCCCCATATATGTACAGCTACTGTTGGGAGATTAATTGGATTTTCGAAGACGCAGGTATTTTTTGCAAGTCCTTTCATGCATGCTGCAATGCGTCGCGATTGTGACGGGGATGAAGCTGCAGTTATATTATTGATGGATATGCTTCTTAATTTTTCTAGAAAGTTTTTGCCATCACATAGGGGGGGAACACAGGATGCACCTTTAGTTCTTAACATAAAAATAAATGCTGGAGAAGTTGATGATCAGATTCTTGATTTTGTATGTGGTAGATATCCTATCGAACTTTATGAACTTGCAGAACAGAGAAAACATTCGTCTGAAGTTAAAATAGAGAAAGTATCTCATAGAATGAAGAATGGGCAAGATACATTTACTAATTTAGGGTTTACTCATGATTGTGACGATATCAATAAAGCTGTATTAAATTCTGCTTACAAAACATTGCCTACGATGCATGATAAAGTAGCTGAACAAATGGATCTTTGTTCTAAAATAAGAGCTGTTGATACGAGTGATGTAGCTAGGTTAGTAATTGAAAGACATTTTATTAGAGATATTAGAGGTAATTTGAGAAAGTTTTCACAGCAAGTATTCAGGTGTGTTGGTTGTAATGAGAAATTTAGACGCCCTCCACTTGCTGGAAAATGTACTGATTGTGGAGGAAAGATAATATTTACAATATCAGAAGGAAGTATAATAAAATATATGGAAGCTGCTTTGAATCTTGCACGTACATATAAAGTTAGCCCATATTTGCTTGAAAATTTGGAGATAGTTCAGCTTGACATAGAAAGTATTTTTGGAAAAGAGAAAGAAAAACAAATGAAGCTTAGTTTTTAGATAACATTAAAAGTAAGTAGTTATTATCTTTCTTTATGAATGGTTGGCTGATTGTAGGAGTTGTTATTTTAGTTTTAATCATTGGAGCATCTGGCTTATATTTTGTTAATATTGATAAGTTAGAAGAATCTTATAGTATGGGTTACAATAATTGTGTTGAAATCTCAAATGTTAGGGGAAATTTTGCAATTACAAAAGATAATATAAATGGACCTTCAGTTAGTTATTTACAAGGACTTTATCCCGAGGAAGTTCAATCTTGCATTGGAAAAGATGGGTGCTTTAGTAGTTGTGGGAGCCCTTGCAGTTACATAAATCCAGAGGACCTTAATTTCTTTGAGATTCTTAAATATAAGTCGAAAGTATGTTTAACAGATTGCACTGCTCAATGCTTTTATAAAATATAATTAAAATTGATTTGTTAAATAGAAAATTATTGTTGGAATTAGAAGGACACCCATCATATTTATTCTTCTTATGTTTGATTTAATTGCAAATATCCCCCATGCTGTAGATGTTACAAATACGATTATTCCCTGAATGTTTGATAATAAGATTATTGCAATAATTAGGATTGAGAGCATACAGATTGATACATTTCTATAATTTACTTTTTCTATTATTTTAATAAAAATATTTGTTATGAAAAGCGCAAGTATAGAGGCAATAATTACAGATATTAAAGCTATAATAATTATTGTCCATAAATTTGACAGGCTTAATTCTGTTATTATGCTTTTTATTGCTGCTGCAGCACCAGTTCTTGTTTTATTTAGAGCATATAATGTAACAAAACTTAGAGTCATTACTATTATGTTTATTGTACCCAGCATTATGAGGAAGCCTTTTCTTGATTGAGGAATTATTTCAGATGATATTGTTGCAGCATGACCTGAACCAACTGCTGGAAGGAACGAACAGAGTGGAGAAGATATTATTGAACCTACAATTGATTTGATATAATCTTTCTTTATTCCTTTTAGATTTTTGAAATTAATCGGTTCTTGATAAGGTATTTTTAATTTTTGATTTAAACTAATTATTATGTTTGATGCTCCAAATAGTCCTCCTAAGAGCGGGAGGAGAGGGTTCTCTATAGGTGAATTGAGAGACGAATATCCTAGAATTCCTGTTGCTATGAAAACAATCAGCGCCGTCCAGATTCTTTCTTCTCTAAGTATAGCATATAAGGAAATAAAAATTAGTATAAATGGAATAAAATATATTATGCTTTTATAGATTATTGGTATTATTTTAATGAATGGAATTATAATTATTAGAATTAAGGGTATTGATGTTAGTGCTCCTAATATTACTAGAAGAATTGCTTCTCTTCCCTTTCCTTTGATTAACATTTCATGACCTGGAAGAACAGAAAGAAATGATTCGTCATCTGTTGCTCCAGTTAATATTGAAGGTATGAAATCAAGAATTGTATGAGTTATTGCAAGAGAAACTATGAATGCTACCAAAGATGTTGTTGATAGTGTTGAGAAAACTGTTATATTTGCTATAAGGAGAGCTGTTATAGTATTAATATGAATTCCAGGGGTTATTCCTGTGATTGTTCCTATAATAAGTCCTGCAATTATTGCTAGGATAAAGTCTAACATAATTATCTATGCTATTTGAGTTTTTATTTTTTAGGTTTGAGTATGGCTACACTATAATTTTTAATTATTTCTTTTGCTAATCTCTTTACTTCATCTAATTTGACAGATTTTATCTTACTATCGTATTTGTAATAATTTTCTGCTTTTCCAGTCGATATTTCTTCGAAAATTATTCTTTGCATTGCATTTAGACTTTCTTCTGTTGCTACTCTTCTTATTCCTATCAATCTTTGTTTTGATTCTTCTAACTCTTTTTCTGACATCTTTTCTACATCTTTTATACCTTGTATTATCATGGATTTTACTTTATCCAGGGCTTCCTTTGTTGTGCCTGCATAAATGTTGTAATAGCTATAATTCTTTTCTCTTTCTATGCTTCCTCTTACAGTATATGCTAAACCATGGTTTTCTCTTATTTCTAGAAATAGTTTGGAGGACATTCCTCCGGCAAGATATGCATTTAAAACCTCCAGGGTTTTTTGATTCTTTTCATCTTGTGGTACATGCATTCCTATTACTAATTGTGCTTGATCTATACCATCTCTTTCCTCAGTTATGGAAGAATTTTTTGTTTTCACAGGTATATGAACGTAGGACTTATTCGAGGGTTTGAAATCGTTTTCTAGTTTTTTACATATTTTTTTAATATCTGCTTTTCCAACTACAGTTACTATAAATTTCTCAGGAGCATAATTTTCTTTGAATATATTCATTATTTTCTCTCTTGAAAGGGATTTTACTGTTTCTGCTGAACCAACTATACCTTCGCCAAATGGTTTTTCATATAAAGCTGACTCTAAAATTTCATAAACTCTTTTTTCAGGGTCATCATGGAACATTTTTATTTCTTCTATAACTACTCTTTTTTCTTTTTCTAGTTTTTCAGCTGGAAATGTGGGATTTTTTAGAATGTCATGTATTATTTCTATTCCTATGTCTATATGTTCTGAAGGCATCTTCACAAAATATGTTGTTACATCTTGTGCAGTGAATGCATTAAGAACCCCTCCTTTTTTTTCTACCTCTCCAGATATATCTTCATGGTTTCTAGTTTTTGTACCTGTAAATAGTAAATGCTCGAAAAGGTGTGCTACACCTTTTACATCTGATGTTTCGTATGCTCCTCCGAAAGGATTTGATATACTGTAACAAACAAGAGGAATGTCTCTTTTTTCAAAAAGAACTGTTACTCCATTCTTTAGTTTTATTTTCTGGAAATTCATTATTAACTTGGATTGACAATGTTAATAAAGTTTGGTGAATGATGTTATTTATGCAAGAAAGAACTGAAAGAACTTCAGTTACTATTAATATTTCTGAAGATACTCTGAAGAGAGCAATTGAGTTGTTAAGAAAAGATGGTAGGACTACTTATGAGCGTATGGATCCAAGAACTAGAGAATTACTTGAACAAATTGAAAGGTCTCAAATATTTGACCATAGGGATTATGGGATAATAGTTTATTAGAAATATTCTTAAGGCATTCAATTCATCATTAATTATGCCAATAAATGCAGGATATGAATATTTTAACGCTGAGAAGAAGTATTTAGCTGCACAGACACTTGATGAAAAGATTATTGCTCTCAAGGAATTAATTAAAGCTGCTCCGAAACATAAGAGTTCTGAGAACTTGCTTGCAGAACTAAAAACTAGATTGAAGAAATTTTTAGAAAAATCTGAGAAGAGCGCTTCTGTAGGAAAGGGGAAGAAAGGAATTAGAAAAGAAGGATTTCAAATAATACTTGTTGGATTGCCTAATTCTGGAAAATCTATGCTGCTTAGTAGATTAACTAATGCCATCCCAGCTATTTCTTCTTCACCATACACAACTGTTGAATGTAATGTTGGAACAATGCAATATCAAGGAGTATACGCTCAAGTCGTCGATTTACCTGCAGTTCTTGGAAAGGATTTTGATATGAGCATACTTCACACTGCTGATCTTGTTATTACTATTCTGGAGAAGATGGAAGATCTAAGCATTTTTGAAAGAACTTTAGAGCATTGCAAAGGGAAAAGACTTATTGTAATAAACAAGATTGATTTACTAGATTCTGAAGAGATTAGAAAATTAGAGGCTCGTTTAAGGACAAAGAAAGCCGATTTTGTTTTGATATCTGCTCTTAAGAATATTGGAATTGACAATTTAAAACAAAAGATATTCTCTTTCATGGATGTAATAAGGGTATATACTAAAGAACCTGGTAAACCTGCTTCAAATATTCCTATTGTTCTTTCTACAAAGAGGACTGTGAAAGATGCTGCTGAATCAATATACAAAGGATTTTCAAAGATAATTGTGGAAACTAAGCTTACAGGTCCTAGTGGAAAATTTGCAAACCAGAAAGTCGGATTGAGTCATGTATTAAAGGATAGGGATGTTTTGGAATTTAAGACAAGATAATTTATCTTTTTCTTTTTATCATTATCGCTATAACAACAATGATTGCAACTATAATTATCATTGTAATTACTATTCCCGATGTTGTTCCAAGGAAGCTACCACTTGCAAAAATTCCCGATCCTGTGTTAGCTTCTTCTTCAGATTGTTCAACCTCTGTTGATGGACCTGTTGTACCTGCATTTGAACTTCCTGATGATCCTCCAGAAGTTGTTCCTGATGTAGGTGGGCTTAATCCTGTTGAACCTCCGCTGGATCCTCCTGAGCTAGAGGAACCTCCTCCTTGTGATGTTACTTGATATGTTGTAGTTGTTGATGCACCATTACCTGCTTTATCTTGAGTAGAACAACTTATTTGGAAGTTTGAGCCAGTGTTTGCTGTTGAAGGATTTGTTGTGAAAGTCGTAGAATCAATTCCAGATAAAGCATCTGAGGTACTACAGCTACATGTAATTGTTTCTCCTTGTTCCACAGGGTTAGGTGTACAACTGAAAGAAGATATTGTTGGGGCAGTATTATCAAAGATTACTCTTTGAATTACTGTACTACTGTTTAAGTTCCCTAATGTATCATTTGCATAAATAGTTATATTATATTCTCCATTAGGGAAATGAGATGTATTTATTTCAGAAACTACAAAATTATTTGTACTTCCTTCTCTAGTAGCTGTAAATGTAGCATTCTGCACTCCTGTTGAGTTTGTTATATTGATAAATACTGTTTGCATTCCGATGGTTGCATCAAAAACACTTATATTTAATGTATGATTGGTTCCTCTGGAGTTTGTTGAGATATTGGCTCCTGTTGAGAATCCAGATACGTTTTCCGTACCTACTTGCGGAGCAGTACTATCTATATATACCCCATTAGAAAGATTTGCAGCATGAACTACAGATATAGATGCAGAAGCATTGTATATTGTTGCATTTAAGCTATAAACTCCATCTGTTACGGTAGCGTTTAAGGTGATTGCGCAGGAAGATAATCCTGCTTTAACATTACATCCTGTTGCAGTGGTGTTTCCTATTTTTGTCCATGTTCCGCTGATGTTAAAGAAAAATGTTGCATTTAGAGCGTTTGGAATATCTGTCGTGTTATCGAAAGAAACGTTGAATAATCTGTTAGTTACAGAAGTCATGTTTGTTCCAGAGGCAAGGCTTATTACTTTTACGTTATCTCCTTCTGCGGCCATAACTAACCATGCAAACAGTGATGCAAAGACGATTAAGGTTGTTAAGAAGACTATATTTTTTTTCACACGTACTCTTTTCATGACAAGAATATGATTGTTTAATATTTAAACTCTTTCATTTGTTGAATTTTAATAATCTTTGCAGAATTCCTTTTTTAATCAAGATTATTATTGATACTACTAATCCTGCTACAATTATTATGGCTCCTAGAATCCAATAATTTATTTTGAAACTATTTTCATTTTCATTTTGTTGGTTTCCTTGAAGTTGGTTAGCACCAGATGAAGTATTTTGGGTAGTATTATTTGTTGAGTTTGTGCTTGAACCTGTTGTGGATCCAGAAGTAGTTGTTCCTGAAGATGATCCGGATGATCCTGAAGATGTTGTTCCTGTAACTTCAGATACATCATATAATATCGAAGATATTTTTATGTTTCCAGCTTTGTCTGTTACTGTGCAGTTTGATTGCTGGTCTTCTCCTACTGTAGATGTAGAAGGTGTTGAGTCGAAATCAATGCTAGATATATTAGAAAGACTATCTGTACCACTACAATCACAATCCATTTCTTCATCCTCTTCTACAGTATAATCTTCGCAAGTGAAACTTGCGGTTGGTAGATTATTATCAAATATAAATCTTTGAATTGTCGTTGTACGGTTTAAGTTGTTTAAAGTATCATTTGCGTAGACTGTTAAGTTATAATATCCGTCTGGATATCCTGTCGTGTTTATCGTTGTTGAATATCTTGATGTTCCTGTTTCTAATGTTGCTGTAACTGTTGCATTTTGTAGTCCTGAAGTTGCATTAGTTATATTGAAGAAAACTGTTTGAACCCCTATTGTTGCATCAGTGATTGAAATGTTAAGTATTAGGTTTTGAGAATAGTTACCTCCAGATGCGAAACTTGCAAAGTTATCTGCTGAAACTGCCGGAGGTGTTGAGTCAAAATAAACTGAAGATATGTTAACTGAAGAATTTACTTGAGCGGTTGAATTGTAAACTGTGGAGGTTATATTGAAGAATCCATCTACCCCTGATACGTTAAATGTTGTCCAACATGCATTTGAGCTACATGTGGAGCTATTTGTTAGAAATGTTCTTGTAGCACCGCTTACTCTGAAGAAACTAGCATTTATAGTTGTTTGAGGTGTTCCTGGAATAAGTATATCTGTATTGTTTACAAATGAAATATTAAATAGAACTAACGCTGCTGTGCTGTGATTTGTACCGCTTAGAGGAGAGATTGTGCTTACAACTGCTGAAACAAGGAATGCTAGAACTACTAAAACTAGGAATGAAATGACAAGTATTATCTTCTTATTTTTCATCATCTTTTTATTCTAAATTGTTGTAAATTGTCTTTATAATATTATTTGTAAGCTTCTTTGTGAAGTTTTCTTAGCTTTTCACTTTGAAGTTTAGCTAAGATTTCATTAAGTTCGCTTGCTAAAGAGTTTTTAACATCAAGAGGATGGATCTTTTTAGCAAGAACATCTTTTTCAAGAGACTCGTAATTTTTATATTCTTTATCTCCTCCGAATTTTGCAGGTCTTGAAATGGTCAGATTTTCTTCTCTGTCATTTTTTAGTACAAAAATAAAATATTTGAATAGAGCCATCACTCCATTTTCTACACTACCTTCAACAAATTCTGCCTCTTTTATTTTTCTTATTACTTTTTCTTTATCATCTAATAAATCTACTTTTGTTGCTTCTATGCTTGAACTCATTTTTTCACCTACCAAACCTCTAATAATTGGATTGAGGAGCTCAATTCTTGGTTTATATCCTATCTTTGGTAAGTTTTCTCTTGCGTATACCATTATTTTTCTCTGATCCATTCCACCTAATTGTGCATCCACTTTCAAATATTCTTCATCTAATGCTTGCATTAATGGATAGATTAAACCTGAAAGTTTTGCTGAATCTCCTTCGATGTTTTTAACTACCTCCGAGGCTGATTTTCTTGCATCGTGTAGGCTGGTGATTGTGCTTAGTTTTAACAGATCGTGTAAGTAGTTTTCGTTAAGTTGTATTTTGCTTCCCTTTACAAATTCTAGCTTTTTTATGTCTATATCTATTGCTTTTAGAATAGATTTCATAGCTTCTTCATAATATGCATGTCTTTTTTCTAGTATATCCCATGGAACTGAATCAAGAGCTGCATGCAAATCTGCTAGTAGTATTTTTACCTTACAACCGGCTTTTAGGAAGTCTGCAACTTTAAGCATTGGAAAAAAGTAAGCTATGGAAATGCTTCCAGTAGGCATTGTTCCCCAATATATTGAAATTTCTTTTTTCTTAGAGATTTTTTCTTCTAATTCATCAAGACCTATAATTTCTTGAAGATTTCTTTTTATTAAGTCTAACTTTTCACTTGTATCCATATTCTTGACTATCGAAAGGTTAATTTAAAGATTGTGCTACAATCTTTAACTCATTAAACTAAAAGTTTAAGATTTAGAGATTATGCTTATAGTTTCATGCGACGAATTGCATTAATTGTAGGAATTATTGGCTTAGGTGTTTTAGTTTCATTTTTAATTTCTAATGGAGAAGGGGTTAGTAGTCTTGACAGCCTTGTTGTTGGAGAGGTTGTTTCTATTTCAGGGATTGTAGATGAAGAGAGAAAGTTTGGAACTGGAAAATTGCTTATTGTTGATGATATTTCTGTTTTTTGTGAATGTCATAATGAATATGTAGGTAAGAAAGTTTTTATTTCGGGAATGGTTGAAAGATTTCCAGAAGATTTGAGGATTAGGGCTTTTAAGGTTCAAATTCTTGATTAATTAGGTTGTAGATTTCTTGTGCTTGCTTACCTAATATTTTTTCTAGATCTTCTTTAGATGCGTTTGCAATATTCTTTAGATTTTTGAATTCTTTTATTAATTCTTTAGATTTTATAGGTCCTATTTTAGGAAAACCCTCTAAAATAAATTGAACTTGTTGTTCTTTGGATAAGAAATTCCTTGATTGTCTTATTGATGGCTCTTTTTCTTTTTTATTTGCTAGGATTGAAATGTATTTTGCCGTATCTTTTGAGTTGTTTGAATATATTATTGGAATTTTATATTTCAAAACTGTGCTTAACATGAAACCCTTTATTGCATTTTCATTGATATTTGATATCAAATTGTCATCTTCTATTATTAGTAAATGGTTTTCATATTTCTTCATATTTTCTAATTGATTGAATATTCTTTTATCTATTATTGAACTTGCCAGATCTGATTTTGTTTTTCTTTCTATTGCTATGTTATTTACTAGATAATCTGCTATTTCTAATTGTTCAAATTGAACTTCGTGATTTAACTTAACTAATTCACTTATAACTAAAGAGTTTCTTTCTCTATTGTCTGCGATAATTGTTTTTTTATTTTCTTTTATCTTTTTATTTGAAAAAATGTTGAAGAAAGTCATTAGTAATCTTCTAAGGTTTTATTTTTTAAATCTTGTTTAACTAATTCAATTGTTTTTTTCATTTTCTTCTCTCTTGCTATTGCAGCATAGTGGTGTGCTTCATCTCTTGTTCCTTTCGTTATAAGGATTGCTAGTTTTCCCTTGCTTAATCTTGCAGTTCTGCCTGCTCTTTGAATTCTTCTTATTTCTGATGGTATTGGTTCATAGAAATAAACTGTATTTACCTCTGGAATATCAAGGCCTTCTTCACCTATTGAAGTTGCACATAATACATTAACTTCTCCAGATTTGAACTGTTCTATGACTTGTTTTTGTTCTTTTTGAGATAGGCCTGAATTTCCCGATGAGCTTTGTTTTTTTGCTTGACCTACAAATGTTCTTGCTTTAATTTTTTCTATTTCGTTCAATTTATTTACTATTATATTAGCTGTTTCTCTATATTGGGTAAATACCATTACTTTAGTTCTTTCGTCATTTTTTATTTCATTTTCTATTAGAGCTTTTAACTCTTCAATTTTAGGATGTTCTATTTTGTTTTCTATTAATTTGTTTATTGATAATCTTGCTGCTTTGAATTCTGATGAATTTACTAGTGTTTGAACACCTTTGCTTTTCTTCTCTTCTGCTTGTTTTTCTAAGCCTTTGAGATATTCATTTAATCCAGATATTGTTTGAGTTTCTAATAGTTCTAATGCATGAGAAATTTTTATTGCTTGAGCACATAAAGACATTCCAATCATTGCATTGAAATTTCCCGGAGATACTTGACTTGCTAATCTATTTTGCAATTTTAGTAATGTAATTTTGTTTGCAGGCTCAAATAGAAGATTTCTATTTCTTAATTGCTCTACTTTACTGTTATAAATTCTTTTTAGAAGAACTTGGATTTCTATAAAATCTTTGGGAAATGGAACTTCATGTTTTTCTATTTTTAATTCTTGCAGATAGGGTTTTACATCTTCTGAATCTCTGTTTCTAATCTCTAGTCTTTCTATGTCTAGATTTTTACATATTTGTTGAACTCTTGCTTTATCTGAACCTGGAGAAGCTGTTAGGCCTAGAATTCTTTGATTTAGTGCTTGGGATTTGTAGGCATTTGCTACAAAAGTGTAATCATAGTTTTTTAGACATCTATGTGCTTCGTCTATTACTAGGAGAGATACATCTTCTAGATTGTATAAACCCTTTCTAACATCATTTGCAATACATTGTGGTGTTGAAAATATTATTTCTGCGTTTCTCCATATACTTTGTCTTTTCTTTGCATTTACGCTTCCGGTGAAAATATCTATTTCTGCAAATAGTTCATGCAAGTTTTTCTTAAAATATTCTAGGTGTTGCTCGACTAGAGGTCTTGTTGGCGCAAGAATCAATATTTTTTTACCTGGGAATCTTTTTATTATTTCTACAGATAACATTAATGCAATAAGAGTTTTTCCTATTCCTGTTGGGAGAATAACTAAAGTATTATTTTCTTTTGCTGTTTCAACAATTGCTTTTTGATACTCTCTAGGTAAAATTTTTATTTCGTTCATTTGTAAGCCTATACTAAAAGAATTGCATACATCATGAATATTAAAGTTATTATTGTAAGAACAGACCATAGAACTCTTGAACCAAAGTATATTTGAGAACCATCTAATTTTGAGAATGGTATTAGGTTGAAAAATGCATAGAATGTTGCCATTTTTGCTATTATCTCAGTTCCAGGAAAAGGAAGCCAGTAAGTTATGAATGTTATGGCTAGACATGCGATTATTCCTGCTGCTCCAACTAATGCATTGTGGAAATCAGTCATCTCTGTGAAGCTATAAGGTCCGAATCTTTTTGCCGCTCTTCTTTTTAATGCTCTTGTTTCATATGTGAGTACAGTCATTAGTTTTATTGTTCCAAGACTTACTATTGCTACAAAAATAGGAATTAATACTCCTGCAAAAATACTTTTATTTATTTTGTCTCCCGGATTGAACCAGAATCTATTCATTCTCCAAACTTCATGCTGTACATCTGCATCTAATCTTGATGCTACTATTTTTTTAGTTATTATGTTGATTCCTATTATTATTGCTCCAAATAAAACAATATATCCGAATGATTCTAAGTCTCCTTGAATTAATTCTATGAATCCAGAAACAAAACCTAGGGTGATTATTGCTATTATTATTTCGTTTATCTCTCTACTTTTCATTTTTGTGCTAGTTTTTGATTTTTCTCAAATAAATCTTTATTGATTTTTTGGGTGATCAATGTGTTCCTCAATTTACGAAAAACACATTGACATATAAATTTATGTCTGCTAAATCATATAGTGTAATATGCTCATCTACATAGCGTAAAGTATAAATATACTACAAAGCAGTTTTCTTTATGCTTAAAATAAAGAAAGTGTCTGAGGTAATGAATAAACACGTATATACTGCTGAAGGAGAATACTTTGGTCAGGTTGAAGATGTTAACTTAATGGATAATAAGGTAGATGGTTGGAAGATTAGAGTTAATGGAAGTTTTGTAAGTTCACTTGGTGGTGCTAGAGGAGTTATTATCCCTCATCAGTTTGTAAAAGCTATTGGAGATGTTTTTGTAATTACTAGCAGTTCTATACCTTCAAAGAGTGAAGGAATAGATTTGGGTTCTACTAACTCTTCTGCTACAAGTTCTCCTGGTAGTTCTTCAGGATCTGGAAGCATGATGACTTCTGGATTTGATTCATTCTAAATTCTTTTTGCAAGAATTTAAATAATTAAGATATTTTTGCTTGTTATGGTTGAAACAATTTTATCTAGCCCTCTTATCTCAGAGGGAGTTTTGCCTTTCATACTGATATTTACAATTGTTTTTGCTATTTTACAGAAATCTGAGATTCTTGGAAAAGACAAGAAACAGATTGATGCTATGGTCGCATTGGTATTTGGGTTAGTTACTATAACTTTTGCCAGGGCTGTTGGTATAATTAATCAGTTGCTTCCTTTTTTGGCTGTTGCTATAGTTATGATTCTTGTCTTTTTGATATTAGTATCATTGTTTTACAAAGATGATGACGGAAAAGATATTTGGCTTTATGGCAAAGGAGTTAAGAATACGATGATAGTTCTTGCTTTTATCGCGGTTGTTATTGCTGGACTTTACTTTACAGGAGCTTGGGATTATTTGACTTACAAATTTACTGAACCTGGAACAAATCTTGTTACTAATATAGTATTTATTGCAATAATAATTGTTGGATTTTTGATTGTGTTTTTCGGGGATAAACCTAAGCCTGGGAAAGATTAGTAGTGTTTACGAAACATATTTAAATAAACTTAGTATTTTGACTTCATGATGATTAGTGCTGGAATCTTTGCTCAATTCTTTTCTTTATATGATTTGTATTCTCAGTGGGAGGTTTCAGGGGTCTTTGACTTTTTGCTTCCTGCACTTCTTATATTTGCAGTAATATTTGGTATTTTGACTTCTACAGGTGTTTTAGGAGCAAATAGGGGGGTTAATTTTGTTATTGCCGCTGCTACGGCTTTGATGGCAATGAGATTACAGATAGTTTCTGATTTCTTTGGATTATTGTTGCCTGGACTAGGAATTGGAGTCGCGGTTTTAGTTGTAGTTCTCGTTTTGTCTGGATTGTTCTTGCAGAAATCTAATTGGAGACAATGGATGCCTACATTCTTCTGGGGAGGAGTGATTATTGCTTTGATAATAATTATAAGTGTATTGAACAGCTTTGCTTGGTTTGGATCTGTTTGGTGGCAAGTTAATTGGGTTTCTGTTGTTTGGATAGTTGTTATAATTGCAATACTTGCTCCTTTGTTTGTAACTCCTAAGACTGATGGAGAGAAGGATTGGGAAAATAAGAACTTTGAAATTCCATTTGTTAATGTAAGAGGACCTAAACCTTCCTCATAACCATGGCCACTGATTTGTCTTCATTTGCATATTTTGGACCCGTGCTTGTTTTTCTTGCGGTTTTTGCTATAATGTTTGCAGTCCTTCACAAAACCAAACTTATAGGAGAGAATAAGGCTGCTCAAATATTCATATCTTTTGTTTTTGCAACTATTTTTGTTACTGCTTCAAGTGCTGGAGAAGTTCTTCTTAATGTTATTCCTTGGTTTGCTGTTTTGCTTATCGCTTTGTTTTTGATAATGGCAATCGTTGCTTTTATGGGTAAAACTGATGCTATGATTGGGAAGGGAATTGGATGGGTTTTTGTTGTTTTGCTTATAATCATTTTTCTTATTTCAGGTATAAAAGTATTTTCGCATTCTCTTGCACCTTACTGGCCAAGTGCAACTTATGCTGAAGTTTCAGAGGGAGATCCTAACTTAGTTGGATTCTTTGCTTGGCTTTATTCTCCTCGAGTTAAGGGATTTTTCTTGTTGGTAGGAGTTGCAGCTATTGCTACTTGGGTATTAGTAAGGAAATGGGGCGGAGATAAGAAGTAATTTTTTATCTTTTATTCTTTAAACTTGAGTTCTTAGATTTAAAGTAGAATATTGATGCAATCATAAACCAGATTACTCCCATGGAAACTACATCAATTAATCTAGTGCGTAATAAGAGATTTGAGCCACTTACAAGAAATAAAGTAATATAGCCAAAGAAAAAAATAATTGCAGATCCCATTAGTTGACTTGAAAAAGAAATCTTTAATTTGCTTATGGTTATTACAACAATTAAAATAGTAATAGCACTTATTATTATTTGAATTAATATTGGTTGAGGCAGTCTTATAATAAACATACTTATCAAAGTAAATACTTTGATAAGTGGTCCCAAAATTAAGATGCTTGCTAATTGTATTATGATGGTTATGCTTATTTCTGCTAATCTATTCATTTTTTATGTTCGTGTTTATGGCCTAGAACCTTTGCGAATGTTTTCTGAGTTTCAATTAATTCTGTTTTTATGTCTTCAACGTTTGTGACATAGTCTCCTACTTTTCTAAGGACTGATGCTTGAAGAGTGTCTATTATTTTTTCTATTCTCTTTAAACGATCTTCTATTGCTTCCGTTTTAGTTTCTAATTCTGTTTTGAAGTTTGACATTTTTTCTAGTTTTTTTCTAACATCTGATAATTTTTCTGAGACTATTTGTTCAGATATTTCCATTATAGTATCGCTACTTAGTCCTTGACTATATTCATAGTTTTGTTGTTGTGTGCTTTGAACTCCTGAGTCTGGACTATATCCTGAGAAATATTCTTGTTGATTTTGAGGTTCTTGTTGCATTGGCATTGAAGGTTGCATCTCTTGCATGTTTTCTTGTTGGTATTCTTGCTCGGGCGTTTGAGAATCTGAAGGCATTGGAGGAAGAGGGATTTCTGGCTCTTCAATTGCTTGCTTTATTTTACTTTGAGACATTGCTTCAGATATTGCTCTGTAAGGATTTCCTTGTTCTTGCAATTTTAAGACTATCTGATCATCTTGCATTCCTGTCTGTCTCATTCTTTGTACTTCTTCCAGTAAACCCATTAGGCTTTGTGCCTCCCTTTTGCAGTCATGAATAAATCTATTTGGCGTTGTAACATCATTAGCTCCTCTTTTCTTGCAGACTCTGAAAGCTGGTCTGCTACCTTTTTTAGAAAATCTTGTATTTTAATGTTTTCTTCCATTGTTTTTGAAAGCTGCTTTTTTATTTCTTGGATTTCTTGAAGCATTGATTCTCTTTCTTCGACCATGTTTTTGCCAATTAAGAGTATTCTATCTCTCAGAAGTCTCTGTTTTTCCTCTATATCTTTTAACCTGCTATTTGCATCACCATAATATTCCTCTGTTGGTTGGTATTCTTGAGGCATGTTAATTTAGGGGGTTTTGTGTTTAAAACTGTTTGTAGTGATTCAGGATGTTAATTTATATAAATACATGATTTTTATAGTTCATATGAATTTTGTGAAAAGTCTTTTGTTTTTATTCATTTGTGTTTCTCTTTTTCTTTCTGTTGTGTTTTCAATAAAAAGCTTTAGTGGATATCTTGTTTCAGATATATCTGATGGTTCTGGTAATATGAAGTCTTTCGTTTTATTGACTCTTGGAATTGTTGGAACATTTGTTTATGTCAAGGTGTTTAAAAATAGGTAAGATAGGTATTTAATTAATGAAAGGGTTTGTTTAATATGGTGTTTAAGCTGAATTCTCCTGTATATTCTACGGAGCTTCAGAGAAAAGAAGGGGAGACTATTCTCTACATCAATTATTTAGGGGCCCCTATAATTCCTTCAATATCTGACTCTGCTGAGGTTATGGGGAGAGTTGTTGATGCTTTAATAGATAACCCGGAGGTTTCTAGAGTAATATTGGTTCAGCAGAGAAATTACAATTATCCTTTTGAGCAGATATCTATGTTACTTGAAATTGCCCAACTTTACACTTATTTGCTTAGGCAGGAAAGAATACTTTCTCCTGAAAAATTGAGTTTGTTTTCTGGATTGGATTTTGTTCCTGCTGAGCTTAGTTATCTTGTTAGTTTGTTAAGGCAGGATCCTGCCTCTTGTTATCTCGAGATATCTAAGAGAATTGCTGTTTATAAGAAGAATCCTCAAAATACCCATGTTAATAGTTATGTGAGCATGCTTGTTAGATTTAGAGAGTTGCTTATTAAGACTAAGTTAATTTCCTCTTCTGTTGAAGTTATAGACACATATGCTGTCGGAGATAGAAAGATTTACTATTCTATATTTAGACCAGATATACTTCCTAACTTTACTTTCACTAGATTAGTTTCTCAGATACCTGAGAATGCAGAATTAATTGACCAATATCAAGTGAAGTCTGGATTTGAAGATGTCCCTGTTATAATATTGAAAGTAGATGGAGATTCGAAGTACATTTATCATATAATGCCTCCAGAATATTCATTGAGTGAGGAACATCACTATCTTCTTAATTTGGGAAAGAATGTATTACTTGAGTATCAACCTAAGAGTGAAGAGTTTGTTGATTCTGAAAAAGTAAGAAGTTTGTTTTTCAATGTTGCTAGAGATTTACTTTCTGAACTTTCTCAGAATAAGAAAATACCTTTGAATTATAGGGAGTTGAATGCTCTTGCTAAAATACTTGTTAGACAAACTATTGGTTTTGGATTAATTGAAGTGCTTTTATTTGATGATAATTTACAGGATGTTTTTATTAATTCTCCTGTCGGACAAAATTATATTTTTGTTAGACATGCAAAACATGGAGATTGTGTTACTAACATACTTCCTTCATATGAGGATGCTGATTCTTGGGCTTCTAAATTAAGACTTCAGTCTGGAAGGCCTTTAGATGAAGCAAACCCTATACTTGATACAGATATTTTCTTTGGTAATGTTAGGGCTAGAGTTGCTGCAATTCAGAGACCGCTTTCCCCTACTGGAATTGCCTATGCTTTACGCAGACACAGAGAAGAACCTTGGACATTGCCTTTATTTGTAAATAACAAGATGATTAATTCATTTACCGCAGGACTTCTTAGTTTTATTATTGATGGTAATCGAACCATGTTAATTGCTGGAACTAGATCTTCCGGTAAGACTTCTCTCTTAGGAAGCGTTATGCTTGAAGTTATTCCTTCTGTTAGAACTCTTGTTATAGAAGATACTTTAGAATTGCCTGTTGATTCTCTTCGTAAATTAGGATACAATATTCAGAGAATGAAAGTTAGAAGTGCTTTACTTGAATCTACTACTGAAATAGAAGCTTCAGAAGGTATTCGTGCTTCTCTTAGATTGGGAGACTCTGCATTAATTGTTGGAGAAGTTAGATCTTCTGAGGCTAAAGCTTTGTATGAAGCAATGAGGGTTGGAGCTCTTGCTAATTTGGTAGCTGGAACAATTCATGGAGCAAATCCATATGGTGTTTTTGACAGAGTTGTAAATGATTTAGGAGTTCCTATAACTAGTTTCAAGGCAACTGATATTATTGCAGTTGCAAATCCTATTAGAACTCCTGATGGGCTACATTATAAGAAAAGAGTTACTCAAATTACTGAAGTTAGGAAACATTGGACTAGAGATCCTGCTGATGAGAAAGGTTTTGTTGATTTGGTTAAATATAATGTTGAGAAAGATGAGTTAGAACCTACTGAAGATTTGATGAATGGAGATTCTGAAATAATAAAAGAAATAGCTGGAAGTGTAAAAGGATGGGCTGGAAATTGGGATGCTGTTTGGGATAATATTATTTTGAGGGGAAAGATAAAGCAGGAGATAGTTGATGTTTCAAAGAAGATGCAGATGCCTTCAATTATGGAGAGTAAATTTAATGCATTAAGCAACGATATGTTTCATCGCATCAGCGAGAAGATAACTCGTGAAGTTGGTTTGCCTATTTCAGAAAGAGTTTTTCCTGAGTGGAGAAGCTGGTTGATGAATACTGTTAAGAAGATTTAAGATGAAATTAGAAGAAATCGATAATGAATTAGACCTTGAAGACCTTAAAAGAAAACTTGATAGCGGTGCTAAAATAATGGTTGCTTCTAATTACTCTCATAGTCATGAGATTGCTTCTTCTTTGGGTTTTGTTGTAGAAAAAGATGAAGAAGGTCAACTTGTTCAGATAATTGAAGAAGATGATCGTGTTTACAGATATTTTATAGATGAAGCCGAAATAAAATCCTCTGACTTACCCCCTATTGGGAAATATCAATTCAAGGTAGACTTTGGAGGCAGAATTGGAGAATATAACTGGAGTATTTTGAGAGACCCAGGATATTCTCTTCTTCCAGAATCTGAACAAGACCCTCAAAGAATTGAAAGAATTTTTAGATTAAAAAGAATAGAATATCCTGAAAATCCAAGACAATTACATTTTAATTTTTAACCGAAATGTTTATAAGTAAGCATGTCTTACTTTCTTACATGGTTGAAACTGTTAGGATGTCTTCGAAAGGGCAGATAGTGATTCCTCAGAAGGTGAGGGAGGAAGTAAACGCTGATGAGGGAAGCGTTTTTGTAGTTTTAAGTAGTGGGGACTCTATAGTTTTAAAGAAAATAGAAGTACCTTCTAAAGAGCTCTTGATTAAGAGTTTACAAAAAATGGTTAAGGAGAATACTAAAAGAAATGATGGGCTTGGAATAAAAGAAAGTGATGTAAATGATATTGTTCATAGATACAGGAAATCAAAAAATAAATAATTATGAAGATTACATTAGATACAAATTTCTTTATATCAGCAACTCAATGGGAATATAGTGTTTCACATAAATTGCTCATAAAATTAATAATGCAAGATGCTGAATTATTTACTACTCAAATAATTCTAGATGAATTTTCTGAAATTCTTATGAGGGACTTTAGTTATAATCTTGATGAGGCAACTAAAATTTTGAATGTGGTCATTGATTTTGTTATTATTGTCGAACCAACTCAAAAAATAGATGTTGTTAAAAACGACCCAGATGATAATGCTATCTTAGAATGTGCTATTCAATCTAATTCTGAATATGTTATAACTTATGATAAACATTTGCTTGAACATAATGGTTTTAGAGGTATTAAGATTGTCAAGCCTGAAGAGATGTTTGGTATTTTAACCTAATCCTGCTAGGGCTACGGCAGCCAGGCCTGTTAAGGCTAATGTTCCTATTAATGTTGTGATTAGATACAACATTATTCCTTTCTTTAGGTTTCTTGATAGTTCATTTTTTTCTTGTAATTCGTCTTTACCTGAATCTACAGTTACTAGGGTTCCTGTCAATATGAAAATTATTTGTATTAGGTAGAGGCCTATTGATACTTGTACAAAATAAGGAGGAATAATTGCAGTTATATCAAATAGAGTCGTTATCTTGCCTATGCTTCCTATTCCTGCTATTTCTGCTCCGCCTTGAGTTAAATCTGAAAGAGATTTTAGTTTGTTAAGGATTATTGCTATCATTGATGTTAGACCTACTATTATTCCTGAAAGAAGAGGAGCAAGGAAGACCATGTTTGAGCGCATGTCTGAGACTACTTCTGCTAACAAGTCTCTTAATCTGTCATTTATTTTTTGGATGTTTTTTACATAATCTGAAATTGACATCATTGCTCTTGCTGCGATTTTGAGACCTTTCTTTACAGATTCTATTAATATTTTCATACTTGTGGAGATTATTGCTGAAGGATAGTAGATTATCGCACCCCTTTGAGGATTGAATACTGCCTGATCTATTGGCATTCCCATTTGTTGTATATTTTGATTTACTAAGTAAAAGAAACTTTGAGTTTTTTGACCTTGAGATGATTCTGCAACTCTAGAAAATACTCTTTCTGCGGGGACTCCATCGCCTAATCTGTTGCCTAATTGGAAAAGTGTGGATGTGAATTCTTTTTCTAATTCTTTTGTTTCCCTTCTTGCTTTTATTATTTCTTTTGTTTTTAGTTTGTAAGCTATACTGAAGTATGATGCTATTGATAATGGAATGAATAATGATAGCATTATTCCTGCTATTCCAAATGGACCTACCATATTTCCTGCAACTTCTTTGAAGTCAAATAGAAATTGATCTTGGAAGAAGGGAATACCTAATTCTCCGAAAGTATAATCGCTTTTTATTCCTAGAATACTTGTTATCATATCGCTTTGGAGTATGAATGGTAATAACCCTATAATGAACAAAGGTATGCATATTATTCCTGCTATTAGCCATGGTTTGTTTGAAATGAATTTGTAATATTCTGGGTTTTTTTCTATGTTTGAATTTTCTCCGTATCCTCCAGGGCGTTTAAGAAGGATTTCTGAGGTCATGAAGTAAACTCCTAGAGGAATTATTAAATTAAAAATTACAAAAAGATGATACCATTTTAGACCTCCTGCTATTACTACAGATGCTAATGGAAGAAGAGCTAAGGCTAATGTAGGCAATATTATCCCAAGCATGTAAACATTTGTTAATGGTGCTCTGATATCTCTTGAAAAGGAGAGCATTTTATCATAAACTCCATCAAGCATTACTTGTAGAGCTCTTTCTAGAGTATTCACTCTCTGAGAGTCTGATGGTTCGTAAAGACTCGATTCAATTAAATGAAATGATTCTATGAATTCTGGAGAATAATCTCTCCATGTTTCTAGATATGCATCTAGAGATTGTTTTACTGTTTGGAATCTACCTGTTTCAACATCATATAATACTTTTTTAAAATCTAGTGCTAATGGTGTGTCTAGATGTTCTGATGTGAATTGTACTGCTCTTTCTAAGTTTGATGTGTGTTTCATGTAAATTACAACGTATAATATTGCAGGAATCATTTGAGAAGACGCTTTCAATCTCCATATATTTGAAAGACGTTTAGGCATTGAATATACGTAGAAATATACAAACATGCTTAAAATAAATCCTAGAAATGTTAGCATTATTGGAAAAGGCTTTCCTAAAATTATTGTGCTTGTCATTATGGTAAAAGTTATGAAAAGTGTTAGGAGCATTGCAACTAAGGCTAGTCCTGCTGATTGTGAGGGTGTTACATCAAGGTGTGCTATGTTTAGGTAGCGCTGTATTTTTTGATTTTCTTTATCAGAGACTTTTATTTTGATTACTCTTCCTAAAGAATCGGCCCATCTTTTGTATCTTGAAAGATCTGGAAGCATATCTTGTTTGAATCTTTCATAATCTCCTGAATATACTGTATTTTGTCCTTGATTGTCTGTTTCTATCTCTGATTGTATTTTTGCCTGATACTTTTTTAGAATTTCATCAGTTGTTACCACTTTTTGCCTCTTTTTATATATGAAAGATATCTTTTTTATGTTATTAAATGTGCCTTAACTAAGATTTATATAACGTTTGATTTGCTATATTATGCAGATACGTAAGTTTAAACTTGAAGATGCGCAAGAGGTTTCATCTTTGATAACGAGAGCTATTACGGAAAGAGATAATAAAGATTATACTCTTGAACAAATAACTTTGAGCGCTTCCTATTACACTTCTGAAATATTTTGTGAGGATATTGCTCATAAGAATATTTACGTTTCAACTGATAGTGGAAAAATTATTGGAACAGCCACACTTCACAAGGATGAGATAATGGCTTGTTTTATCTTGCCTGAACACCAGAGAAAAGGTATTGGAAGGGCATTCTTAAGTATCTTGGAAAGAGATGCTGTCTTGAATGGGCTTTCAAAGGTATGGCTTGTTGCTGTTCTTCCTGTGGTTGGATTTTATGAAAAACTTGGGTATCATAGAGTGGGTGAAAAAATGCACAAGGACTGGGGAAAAGGAATCATAATGGAAAAATATGTAAGAAAAGATTAGATTTATATTGAGGCTTTTATTCTTTCCAAGATGAAGAAAAGAGGGCAACTTGGTTTTAGCGAACTTGTTCCATGGATAATTGCTATAGGTGCTTTGGTTTTAGTCATTATTTTATATATTGCTTTTAATGATAAGGGAAGTTCTATTATTGAATCGCTGAAAAATATGTGGAGATTTGGAGGATGAATAGAAGAGGAGATCAATCCACTACTTATTGGGTAGTGGCTGGAGTCATTGCAGCCGCTTTAGTAGTTATATATTTTACTGGTGTTCTTCCTAAATTTCTTGAATTAATTGGGTTGCCTGAACTTATCCCCACTTTAGGGCTTGGTACTGTTCCTCAAGGTAATGGAGTTATAGGTCTTAGATTAGATACTAAAAGTTTGGAATATTATACAGGGGATGAATTCAGAAAATTTTCGGATGAGAAAGTTTCTGTTTTAGCAGGTTACGAGTTTAATATTGAAGATACTAAGAATAAGATAAATGACTTTTATTTTAAAACTGAAAGAAGACCTACTGGACTAAAGAAGTCTATTAATCATTGGAGATATATTGACATTTATAGGGATGATTTTGGAGAAGTTAGAATAACTCCTTATACAAAATCTGGATTTGAAGGGCCTGGATTGATAGGATATGGATTATTGAAGCCATCAGACAATCAAATAACTGTTGTGTCTCTTAGACCTGCTTCTGAATTTGATTATTACCCTGAATTTTTTAAAATAGAAATTCTGCCAAATAAAGAATTAATTAACGAGATAATTTCTTGGAGAGATAGCATATTACAAGGTAATAAGTGTGAGAAGTTTTTGACTTTGAGAGTTAAACAAAATGGTGCTGAAAAAGATTTGAATTATACTGTTAGAAATGTTGATGGTTATCTTACTCTTGATTTGAGTAAACCTGTTACTCCAGGACTTGCTCAAGATTGGGATAAAACTGGTTGTTTTAAGTTTGATAACTATGCAGATAATCCTTTAAAAAATCCTGCAGATGTTAAAGTTAACTTCTTCTATACTAATTATAACTGGTGGGGTGCAGATGCTGATGAAAAAGCTAGTTGGTCCAAACAAGATGGATGGGTTTACTATAGTTTATCTAGAGGGCAATTTGTTCCATATTTCTATCATTCAGAATATAGTAAATTTTATCCAGAACTTGTAAATTATTTAGCTAAACCAAATGGTTACTTTTACAGAAAAGATACTGCATTTAATTATGAACGAAATGACCAAGGTGTCTTTTTTGGAGATTCTACTAGTAGTCTGGATATCTTATTCATTAAAGGTAAAGAATGGGACGAAATTGATGTTGTTCAAGTTGATGAATTTATTTATAGAGTTTTGAGCGAATATAATAAGAACTTAATTCTTAAGGGGCAAAATGAGTGAATTTTCAACAGATAATTTAACCAATAAAATATTGTGGGTCTTATTTGCAATAATTGCTATATTTGGTGTAATATATTTGCTTAAGAGAGTTGGTATTATTTAGTCGAAGACATTATAAAGTTCATTTTAATAATCTTTAAATGGAAAAGAGGGGGGAGCTTACTTCAACACAACTTGCCACAATTATACTGGCTATAATTGGTTTTGTTCTTGTTGGACTTGGACTTTATACTATTTTTGAAGATGATTCTCTTACCAATAGAGATTTATGTAGACTTTCTATTTTATCTAGGGCTACAGTTTTTTCTGCTGGACAGCAATTTGTTCCTCTTAACTGTCAGACTGAAAAGGTTTGTATTACTGTTGATGATGGGGCTATTTTAGGATTTGGTGGGGTGGATAATTCTTGTAAGCAGTTTGCTGGGGAGAATAAAAATAATATTGATGTTGTTGAAGTGAGTGAAAATCAAATTAAAAATGGCGAAGCTGTAACAATAATACAGAAAGAAGTTGCTAATGCGATGTATGATTGTTGGAAAATGACTGGACAAGGAAAACTAGATATTTTCCGTCCTGGAGATGGAACTAGCACGCCTGCTGAAGATTTTGTTAAACAGCTAACTGCTACTACTAATTTGATTTCACTACCTGTTAAACCTAGTTGTATTGTTTGTTCAAGAGTTGCATTTTCAGATGCTTTGTATGAAGAAAATAAGAAATATGATTTTTTGAAGAATATTAATTTTAATAATTTTATATCTACACAAGAAGTGCCTGGGATTGGTAAGACTTATACTCACGCAATAACTGGAGAGGAAGGAGCAGGATATGGAGCAATAGCTCAAGATGAGGGTATTTCGGCTTATTTAGGTAAGGCTACTTTGACTGAACGAGAATATCAAGATTTCAAGAATTTAGTAATTAATACTAAGTTTGTGATGACTCCTGAACAGAAAGCTGATTATGAAGAGATTGTTAGGACCAAGCCGAATGCAGAAGCATATTTGAGCTATTTTACAAAGCCAACAACCTCTAACCAATTATCTATTATATTTGCCCAGATAAAGGTGTCTGGAGAAACTCCTGAAGCCGCGTTTTGGAATGCATTAACCACTGGGGGAATTGTTGGGGCGATAGGAGTTGTTACAGGTCCAGGAAGCATATTTAATCTTCCTGCTGTATTGATTAAGATAGGTATTGCTGGAGCTGTTTCTACTGCTCTTGCTTATGATTCAGAGGATACTACGCGAAAGAACCAGGCTATATCTTTTGAGACTTGTGGTAAGTTTGAAAGTATTGATGCTGGTCAGAAGGGATGTTCTCTTGTTAAGTTGATGAATTGGGATGTTAATGATATTAATTCTTTGTGTTATAATATAGAAGGCAACTTGTAATGGAGACTAATGAATTCCTAGGTTTTATTATTGCAGTTATAGGGGTGGTTTTACTTGGATTTTTTGGGATTAAGTTGTATAATTTCTTTGTTGATGCTGACATGAAGAATGCTCAGGTATTTGTTAATGATTTATCTGGTAAAATTGAATTTTTGAAAGATGGCGAAAGTAATAATTTTGCTTTGCGTGGTATGGCTGGTTGGGTTTTGGTCGGATGGAATAAAGATGTTCCTATTGCTAAAGATGACGAAATAATTGGAAAAGATAGGAAGCCTCAGAAGTGTTTTGATAAAGCTTGTTTGTGTTTATGTGAAAAGTCTATTACCCAATGTCAAGATGTGGGATTTTGCAGAGAAATTGATAGGAATATTGATATAAAATCAGATGGTTTTGTAGATTATTCTATTGCTGGTGGATCTGTGGGTCCTGGAGGAGGGTTTTCTCTAACTAAAGGTAGCTTTTCGCTTAACTGCATTTATTTTAATAAAAATAATTTGAAATCTCTTTTTGTAGAAAAACAGAAAACCGTTGTTAATATAAAATTTAATGAGGGTAATAAGTACCAATCCGATATTGATTATTATATTAAGTTAAAGGGATTGGGCTGTTCATTTACAGGACCATAAAATTCTTGTTAGTTATCTTTATATTCTTGATTTGCAGATTTATATTATGGACAAAAGAGCTAGTATAGTGATGGATAATGTAATCCACATAGTTATTTTCTGTTTGTTTTTTGCTATTATGTTTTGGGGAATTGGTTCTTACTCTAATGGAAGTGCAATGCTAGAAGATATTTATGCAAAGGAAATTGCTCGAGTGATTAACGTTGCTGAACCTGGAATGAGTTTTAAGATAGGCATTAGTAAAATAGCCGCTGTTGCTTTTAAGAATGGAAAGAATTTTGCAGATATAGTAACTATCAATAATGTTAACAATGAAGTTGTTGTGAGTTCTAGATTGAGTTCTGGGACAGCTTACAAATTTTTTAATGATGTTGATATAGTTAATTTTAAAGTTGAGGCTGTTTCTGGGAATTCCCAGGATACAAGATTCATATTTGATGTTGTTAAAAAGCAGAGGTCTGAATTATGAATAGAAGAGGAGTTTTAGGAACAGGAGTTTTGTATTCTATCTATTTTTTAATGATGGCTGTAATTGCTATTGGAATTTATGGAGGGCTTGTAGGATATTTTGGAACGGGATATGATTATAGGAAAACAGAGGCGAGAATTTTGCTTGATGAAGTTAGAGATTGTTTTTCACAAGAGAAAATTAACTTGAACTCTTTAAATGAAAAAGACTTTTATGAAAAATGTGGAATTAGTAAATCAGTTATAGGAGATGGAGAACATATGATTTATGTCAAGAGCAAAACAGGAGTTGAATTTGTTACAGGAGTTACAGATTTTAAGACAAGATGTTTCTTGAATGTTAGACAGAAAAATAAGGATTATCCTATTTGTGCTTCTTATGGTAAGAATGTAGAAAATGAAGAATATATTTTAGTTGGGAGTTCTCAAAACTCAAGGAGGGTTTTAGCTTGAAATTACAGAAGAAAGGAACTATAGGACAGATTTTGACTAGCTTTCCTTCAATAATATTTTTGCTTCTTGTTATATTGGCTTATATTCTTGTTTCTACATTTATAGTAAGAGATAATATTGAGAGTTATAATTTAATGGATGATTTTTTAGATGACTATGTTGTTTATGAAAATAAGATTGTTATTGTTAATGAATTGTTAGCAAAGTATTGCGATGATAATTCTATTGAAAGTACTTTAAGGCCTACTTTATCAGAACATTTCTTGGAAAAATACGGTGCTGAAAATACTTTTGTGTTGACTTATTCTATTGATGATGGAGTGTTGAAATTGGTGGATTGGGCAGGAGTTGTTGAACAATATGTTGATTCTAAGGGTAAGATTTTAGATTATGATAACTACAATAAACTAGTGGATTTTTCAGATAAGAAATCTGTTAGAAGACTTTGTAACAGAATAGATATATATGTTAAGGAGGGCGCATGAATCGAAAAGGGCATACAGGTACTGTGTTATTAGTCATTGGGGCTTTCTTCCTTGTTGTTTTTGCACTTTATGTTATGCTTTCAAACAATACTGACTTGACTTTGATTAAAGCTGAGTTAAGGAAACCATCTGATTTTGCTAAAACGAGTCATGAATATCTATTGAATTCTACTGAAGATATTATTGTTAAGTCTATAACTGAATCTAAGAGTTCTGCTGATTTTGAGAAGTCATTTAACGAATCATTAAGAAGGTATGCTTCTGAAAGGAGAGAATCTGGTTTGAATAACAACCTTTATGCTAAACTTTCTTTAGGACAGTATTCATTGCTTCTGAAAGATGGAAAATATGAGCTTGTTGTTTCAGGAATATCTGAAAATTATAATGTTAATAATGATGAAATAAATTATGTTTATTCTTTGAAGGTTATTTTTGATAAGGCTAAAGTACTCTCTATGAAGGAAAGTTTATAAAGAACTTTTATCATTATTTAATATGGTGATTGAAAAGAGAAAGGGAGATGTTACTATTTCTACAGTCATATTAATTGTACTGGGTCTTGTTGTTCTTGTCATGTTAATAATTGGTTTTACTCAAGGATTTGATACAATATTTGGTATTTTTGACAGAGCTCCTAGCGAATTACAGACTCTTGCAAGTGCATGTGAGGTATATATTCAAGGGAATTTAGCTATTGACTTTTGTTCGTATAGAGTTACTGAAGTAGATGGTAAGGATGAAATTGTTAATTGTAACGATCCTAGAATTCAATCTATTTATGTTGCTAAGGGCTTGAATAATATGTCTTGCACTAGTCAAAATAACTTGGTAGCTATTTGTGATCAGATTCCTGCTGATGATAGAGGAACTGTAAAAGTAAACAATGTTGCTAGCGACAAGATTACAACTACTGCTAAGTGCACTGCGCCTCTTACCCCTTAATTGAATATGGTTAAAAACAAAAAAACAAACAAGGTTAAAAGTGAATTGAAGAATAGTGGTAAAAAGAGTTTTGGTTCTAAGCCTCTTGTTTGGGTTGTTTTGGGTGTTTTACTTTTAGTAGTTATAGTCATGCTTGTAAGAAAGGATGGAAGCAATTCAGGCTATGTTTCTAATGAGCTTCAAGCATTGGCTGATAATTGTGTATTTTATGTGAAAAATGTATATAGGGCTGAGTTTTGCGGATATAATTTAATAAATGGAGATCTTGTTAACTGCAGAGACTCTAGAATTATTGATATACTTACATCTCAGGGGATTGATACAAGTTTTAGTTCATTGAACTGCAGAAATATAGATATATACACTTTCAGAAAGGATGCTTGTTTGGGTCTTCCTGTAGATACTAAGATAGCAGACAAGACATGCGCTGATTACCAGTAACAATGTTTTTAATTACTCATTGATTCTTTTTGTTTAATGGTTTGGAATCAGAAGCTCGCATTTAGAATATTTTTGGCTGTTTTGATTATAATTTTTGTACTTATATTTTATTTCGTTTTTATAGATAAGGATGGTTCTGGAGCAGAGCAATTTTTTGGAGCAATAGGTTTTGAGTCTACAGAAAGTGCTGATGATAATCCTGCAGTTCCTTTACCTTCTTCCAGGGGAAGTTCTGCGGGATCATCTATGGGTTCTAGTGGGGGATCTGGAGGTTCTGGAATCGAGGGTTCTAGTATATTGAGGTTTTGTACTTTTGATGCTTATCATACTATAACGAGTGATGTTCCATGTAGGTGTGGTTTTAGCGGTGTTTGTTATCAACCCGAGGGTATTTGCGACGCTACCTTTAATAATGGTGAGGGTCTTTGTTCTTAAAGGAACATGAATAGCAAGGGTTTTGATATAGCAATAACTACAATTATATTGATAATAATAGGTGTTGCAGTTCTTATAGGATTTGTATTTTTTGTTAAAAATGGTTTTAGTTTTTTCAAGTCTGGAACTGATCCAATTTTGAAAACTCAGAATTTGGAAGCTACAAGGCAGGCTTGTGAATTGGTTTGTAGAAGTGGAAATGAAATTGCTTTCTGTTGTCAGTCTATAAAAATGAATGATGAGGAAATATATTGTTATGATTCCAGTTTGAATGTAGATTGCAACTTGGGATGTGCAACAGTAACTTGTCCTGCTGAATGAGTTAGTTTTTTATATACATCTTATTTTGTTTCTTTATGTCAGAGGATTATGGTTTTGGGGGAAAGCGTAAAAGCAAGAATGATAAGAGAAAACAACGAGGATATAATAAATACAAGAAAGGTGGACAATTTAGAACACGTGAAGATAAAAAATAAATTAACTTTTAGTCCAGAAATATGCGCTCATTAAGCCTAGTATAATTAAAATTGCTCCGATCATATTTGAGTTTCCTTGGGACATGTTGCTTATTGCGTTGCCTGTGATGTTTGGTGAGATAAAAAATAGTCCTCCGATGATTAGTATTAACGCTATCCAGGGGGGTACTGCTCTCCTTCTTTTTTCTTTTGAAACTCTTTCTTCCAAATTTCCATGATTTGGATGAGGTTCTTTATCTAATATCTTAAGGATGTTATAAGCGTGTCCTGCTGTTTCTTTGTCTCCTGCTCTTGTTGCTTGTTTTATTAATCTTTTTGCCCTATTTTCGATCCATGATTCATATTTTATGCTTGACTGGTAGTTTTCTGGGTCTTTTTCAGATTTTTCTCTTTGCTTTAATCTTAGAGTTACGCCATATAATCTGTCTGTTGCTTTAGAGAGATCGCCTTCTTTTCTCTCAAAGTCACTTTTAACAATATCTTTTTCTATTCCGTAGTCACTTCTCTGAATTGCGTTATAATGATCAGCGTCTTGTTGAGTTATTGGGGGTTTGGTAATTGAATCTCTCATTGCCTTTCTTGCAGTTATTCCTGATTCGTCTTCATAAAGTTCATGTTGTGCTCTTGCAACATCTCCTCTTTTAGAATGGTTATCTTTTTTATTGGGTTTATATTTCATACGATGTTAAAGCTTTGAGGGTATATATCTTTTTCCAAGATGAAGAATTTAATGCTGGCTTAGAATTTCTTCAAGTATTTCTAGAGTATAACTTAATAAGAGAGGACCAACTATTATTCCTGCTAGTCCTAATACCTGAGTTCCACCCATGACTCCTAGAAGCATTACTACTGGATGTATGCTTGAGTCTTTTCCGGCTACTTTTGTTCTTAATATTGTGTCTAGATATATTGATATGAATAATCCAAATGCTAGAATTATTCCCGATGATATATAGTCTTGCTGGATTATTTTTATTATGAGGGTTGGAACCCATATTATTGCAGGTCCTCCAGGTATGAAAGCAAATATTCCTATTAATGTTGCAAGTATTAAGTAGAAGTTTATTCCTGCTAACCAGAATCCTATTGCTGCTACTAATGCTTGAATGAATGCTAAGAATAATGTGCCTTTGACTATTTTCTTTGTCGTGTCTGCCATGTCTTTTATCACTTTGTCTTTATTGTCGAAAGGAACATAGTTTCTCATTCTTGTGCTAAGTTTTGGCCAACTTAGAAGAAGATAGTAGATTATGAAAATCATTACAAAAAGAGATACTATTGATGCTGCTACAGATAGAGTTATTCCTGAAAGAGTTTGCACTCCAAAACTAAAGAATTTATTTGTAAGATCAGACAGATTGAAATTATATTTTTGTATTATCTCTAAGGTTTCTACTTTAGATATTAATAATGCAAGAGCTCCTGACTGGATTGCTCTATATATTTGAGAGATTATTTCTTTAATTACAAAGAATAAAGGGATGAATATGATGAGAATTGTTGCTGCAAGGGTTATACTTGCTGCCAACCATGAAGGCATCTTTCTTTCCAATTTTTTATGGATTGGATAGACTAGATATGTTACTATGAATGCACCTATTATTGCTACAACATAATCTTTTATTATTATGAAAGACACAGTTACAAGAGCAAGAAGTATTATTATTGGAAGATAACGGTGGATCCACTCTTTTCTCATCAAACATAGCGGTAAATAATATTAATAAAGTATCTCTTTTGTTATATATAATGGGTGAATACATATTCTTGTATATTATTGGATTTATTGCTATATTATTTGCAGTGATTCAGGACCTGAGGACTAGAGAAATTGCTAACTGGCTTACATTTTCATTGATTGCTTTTGTTCTTGCATATAGGGCAATTTATTCTATTTATTCTAATAACTTCATGTTTTTTGTATATGGGCTTTTTGGAATATTTTTATTTGTAGGGCTTGGGTATCTTTTTTATTATGCAAGAGTTTTTGCTGGTGGAGATGCTAAACTTCTTTTTGGATTAGGTGGAATATTCCCTTACTCTTCTTTGTTTGATTACGCTTACTATGGGGTTGGTTTTATATTATTGTTATTTACATCTGGAGTAATTTACACTTTATTTTACAGCTTCTTTTTGGTAAGACAAAATTATAATGATTTTAAAAAATCTTTTGTTAATCAAATAAAAAGACTCAAATATTTCTTTATTGTGTCTATTATTTTAGCTATTTTGGTCTTTTTTACTAGAGATGTTTATGATTCTGTAATTATAATAAATATATTCGCGGTTTTTGTATTATTATCTCCTTTTCTTTTTGCTTATGTAAGGGCAGTTGAGAAGTCTTGCATGATTCAACTTATTTCTCCAGATAAACTTACTGAAGGAGATTGGTTAGAAAGAGATGTTTATGTAAATGGCAAGGTTATAAAAAAGAACTTTGCAGGATTGAACTTTAATCAGATACTCATTTTGAGAAAGAGAGGCAAGAAAGTAATGATAAAGACAGGGGTTCCATTTGCGCCTGCTTTTTTATTAGCACTTTTATTTTTTTATGTTTATATTAAAGTCCTTTGAGTTTAGTAAAATTTAGATGGCTATAAATTTAAATTTGAAAACATTTATATATATTTATTCATTGTTATTTTTATGAAGAGTCAGGTCAAGGTATTTTTTGTTTTATTACTAATTGTTGGTGTCTTCATTTATTTTAATCAGAAAGACTTTATGCTTGAACCAACTAAACCTGAACAATATGAATGTGGTGACGAATTCGAAAAGAATATTGTTTTAAAAAAAGGTGAAAAAATGGGACCAGTGCGGGGTCTTGGTTCAACTGAAGAATTAGCCTTACTAGATGCTAAAGCAGGCTGTATGGGGAATAGTGAGGGTGTAGGTGGCTTAGCTGGATTAAAAAAAGATGCTAAGGGTAATGTTAGATATCGATTCGTTCATTTTTATTGTGATAATGCTGAACGTCAATGCATAGGAGGCGGTGGCACTGGATGCGAAGAATATTTTTTCTCAGATATTTTTAATAGTGAGCCACATATTCTTTTCACTTGTCAGCAACCTTTTAAACTTTCAGATGGTAGCTTTCGGGGAGAGTGTAGTTGCGAAGTTATTCAAGATATATCATTATATGCTACTTGGGGATGTACTGAGTGTGAATATCCGGATAATAATGAATAATCTGCCTCACGATTTGTCTTGATTTTAAGGAATTCTTCTTGGTAACTTTTTTATGGGCTCTTTTTTCTCTTCTTGTTTAATTTCTTCTTTTTTATCTTCTCTTTTTAATTCTTCTGCTATTTTTTCTAATTGCTCTTCTGATGGATTTGTTCTTTCACTATTTAATGAGAGTTCTTTATCATAGATTGGAATAATATTTATTATAACTTCTCCAAATTTGGTTTCTGGAGCCACTTTTATATTTTTAGCTTTTAACTTATCAGATATATTTTTTGATATTTTATCTATGAGGATGGATATGTTCTCAGGTATTATATCTATATTTTCGAGTTTTTCTTTAGGAATTATTATTGAATGGCCTTTTGAAATTGGTCTTATTTCTAAAACAGCTACCGCTGACGAGTTTTCGTCTATTTTTTTACTTGGTATTTTACCTGCTACTATTTCTCTAAATATGTTGACTTGAGATTCTTTTTGATTTTTTAGCATTTCTTCTATTGTTTCATCAGATAAATTATCTATTTGCTTTTCTGCATCTTTTCTTTGATTTTCAGGTAGTTTCTTTATTTGGTCTAATAATTGTTTTTTTAGCTCTGAAATTTGTTCTTTTGTTAGGCTCATTTTATTCCAATGATTCTGGTTGTTTTAGAACTCTACTGTATTCTGATTTCATGTTTCTTATATGTTCTGCCATACTTATAGTATCTAGTTTTATTGTTTTTTTACCAATATATACTATTTCTATGCACCCAGGGAGACCCTTTAGCAATCTTAATGGCATATATACTTGACCTCTAGAATCTGTGAAATATTCTCCATCAAACATGTTGTCAGCCAAATGCTCTTCTGTAATCTTCTATTGTAACTGAAGATACATGAGGTACTTTTGCTAGCTCTTGTTCTACAAAGTCTGTTCCTTTTTCTTCAGGGAATGCCATCTTTAACATTAGAGCCTTTAGACCAAAAGCTACTGGTTTTTCTTCAAATGTAACTGCTTTTGCGCCATTTGATTCCATTTTATGCTTTACGGTCTCTTTCATTTTGTTTAGATCTACATCAGGAGATTCAGGCATTATTTTTATTATTATTACTGCTGTGTTTGCCATGTTTTGATTGTGTTAGGAGCTTTTTTAAACATTCCTAATTGATATTAGCTGGTCTAAAATTATTCTTTATTCTAGTAATTTTAAACATTCCTAATCTTTGTTTTGGATTAGCGGTATTCTTTTAAACCTGAAGTTTGTGGTGTTTGAATGGATACGTACTCAAGTTTGGTTGATAAGATATCAAAGCATTCTAGATTATCTGTTGATGAGGTTGAAAAGAAAGTTGATGCTAAGAAGTCAAAATTATCTGGATTGATTTCTAAGGAAGGTGCAGCTCAGATAGTGGCTGCTGAACTGGGTATTAGTTTTGAGAATGAAATTCTTAAGATTAATGAACTCTCTGAAGGACTTAGGCGTGCTAACGTTATTGGGAAAATAACTAGTGTAAATCCTGTAAAAGAATTTAACAAAAATGGGAGAAGTGGTAAATTTGCAAGCTTTACATTAGGTGATGATACTTCTAATGTAAGAGTAGTTTTATGGGATTCTAATCATGTTTCTTTGGTTGAATCTGGAAATCTAACTCAAGGAAGTGTTATTGAGATAAAAGGAGCAAGTGTCAAGAATGGAGAAATTCATGTTTCAGCTTTTTCAGACATAAAGCCTAGTGATATGAAGTTTGATTCTGTAAAAGAAACTACTGCTCCTTTATCAGGGAATTTTGGGGATGCTAAGGAAGGAGCTTTTGTTAGTGTTCGTGCTTTCATTGTACAGACATTTGAACCAAGATTCTTTGATTCTAAAAAGAATGAGGGTGAAAAGGGTGTTTTGTTCAACTTAGTTCTTGATGATGGAAATGCTACTATGAGATCTGTTTTATTTGGTAATAATATAAAGAAGTTGCTTGGAGTTGGAGACGAAAATCTTTTCTCTTTGGATGTATTGAATGCAAAACGTGCTGAGATTATTGGAGAAGAAAGACTGTTTACTGGAAGCTTTAAAATGAATTCTTTTAGTAATAATTTAGAGTTTTCTGTAAGGGAAATTGAAGAATTCTCTATTGATAAAGTAATAAAAGAACTTGAAACATCGGCAAAGGTTTAAATCTAATATCTCTCTGTTTTTTTATGCTTAATAAAACTCATGTAGCTATAGGTTTATTCTTTATGCTTTTTTTTATAAATAAAGTAACTCATATGTGGACTTATGTTTTTATTTTTGCAATAGCAACATTACTTCCTAACCTTGACAGAGGAATTTCTTTCAAAAGAGCTCAGAATCAAGGTAAACCTCTTCCTCAAAGGAAAAGGAGTTTGCTTCATAGTTTTACATTTTGTTTAGGTGTGACTATTCTTTTTGCATGGTTTTTACCTACAATGGCTTTTCCTTTCTTTTTGGCTTATGGAACACACCTTATAGCTGATTCTTGGACTACTGAAGGGATTAAGCCTTTCTGGCCTCTTCGTTATGTTGCTAAGGGCAATGTAAGACAGGGAGGAAGTATAGAACATATGATTTTCTATAGCTTTATATTTGCAGATATAATTCTTGCTTGGATTTTGTTTTTCTGAGTCTCGATTAAATTTATATATACTTTCTAGTTATTAATTTCATAATGGTTTTATCTAGGACTGGCTATACAATTTCTCTTATTTTAATTTTAATAATAATAGGAGTTGCATGTGCTGCTTTTTACTTTAAATACGATTCTTCTAGTGCTACTGTAAATCTTTCACCTGAAGAAACTGATGGGGTTCATCTTGAATGCGTTGATATTTGTAAAGGTACAATTTACACTTGCTCTCCAAGATGTCAGTATGTAGCTGGTGAAGGGCCTGATTTGTGTGGCCCTATAGGCTCAATTTGTTCTTTGAATTAGTATGTTTATTTTGTACTGATAAAATCTTTATATACTAATCAGAGTGATTTGTTTTATGGCTAAAGAAAAAGAGGAAGTGGATGATAAAGAGCCAGGTTTGACAAGTATTCCTGGAATTGGCCCTGGTATTGCTTCTAAACTTGAGGCTGCCGGTGTTTATGATTTAATGGGTCTTGCTGTAATGTCTCCTCCAGCACTTTCTGAACTTGCTGGTGTCGGGGAAGCAGTTGCTCGAAAAGCTATTCAGGCTGCTAGGGGAATGATGAAACTTGGATTTATGGATGGGGCAGAATTTGATAAGAGAAGAGCTGATATCCATTACATTACAACTGGAAGTAAGAATCTCGATGGTTTATTTGGAGGTAAGGGAATTGAGTCTAGGGCGATAACTGAGTGTTATGGAGCTTTTGGGAGTGGAAAGTGTGTGAGCAAAGATACGCCTGTTTGTTACTTCAATGATTCTAGAATGCATGTTGAACAAATTCAAGAAACTTATAAAAAATATCAAGATAAAAATGGTGAAATGATTGTTGAGGGAGGATGCGCTGTTCCTGTTTCAACAGTTAAGGTTCTTGCATGGGTTAATGGAAATTTAAAAATTGTTAATGCGGATAATATTTACAAGGAAAAAGTAAAAAATTTATATGTTGTAAAAACTAAAAGAGGAAGAATCCTTAAAATTACTGGTAAGCATCAACTACTTAGTTTTGATAATGGTGTTAATTGGAAGAGAGCTGAAGAACTACAAAAATGGGATATTATAGCTTCTCCTAAAAAAATTGATTTAACTACAGAACATGAATATGACTTAGATGATGCTTACTTTTTAGGTATTTTCACTGCGGAAGGCACATCCAACCCTTTTTCTATAAGTATCACTGATCAAAAGATTAAAGATTGGATATGTAACTATATTAATAGAAAATTTGGTTATTTACCAACCGTAAGAACAAGAAAGATTGAAGGAAGACTTGATTGCTACACAATATTATTTAGAAACAATACAAGACAATTTATGTACAAATTAGATAAGTGCCTTGCTGATAGTAAATTTATTCCTGAAGGGATTTTTCTTTCAAATATAGAGGTTATATCCTCATTTCTTGGAGGGTATTTTGATGGTGACGGAGAAGTATCTGAATCGGATATATCTGCAACTACAAAGAGTAAGATACTTGCGACTCAATTAACTTATCTTTTACTAAGATTGGGGATTTCCTCCAGTCTTAAAGAAAGATTTGCCGGAACTAACAATGAAAAATTTTATGTAGTAAGAATAAGTGGAGAGGATAGAAAAGAACTAAGTAAGATTATGTTTAAATCAAAGACTTTTACTCCTAATGTCAAGAATAGTTCTTACTGTTATCCTAGAATTATAATAGATTACATTAAAGATCTTTACATGGATAGTATTGGAGGAAACAGAGGAAATTTAAGAAAAGAGGTAGGCAAATATTTTATTAATCAAGGATATAGAAATTTAATAAGCAATACAAATTCGAAAGTTATAAATGAAAATACTCTCAATCAAATCAAGAATATTTTTACTGAACAAAGCAACACTTTTATGAATGTATTAAATATACTTAAAAATAATAATCTTTCTCAGTCTATTCTTCATGAAATTTATCCAAAACTTCCTTTTGCTTTTAATAGTCTTAGTGAAAAAATGAATGTTAGTAAAAAATCAATTGGTAATTATATCTCTAGATCTATCCCTGATGATAAAAATGACCTTCTAAGAAAATTAATTGTCGATGAATTAAATGCTAGGATAGATGTAGCTGTTTTAGCCTTGCAAATTATTAATGAAATTAAATTATTCAATTGGGACATTATTGAAAGTATTGAAATGATAGATTATAACGACTATGTATATGATTTTGTTGTTCCTGAAGGACATTCTTTTGTTGGTGGCAATCTTCCCACAATGATGCATAATACTCAGCTCGGATTGACATTGACTGTAAATGTACAATTGCCTAAAGAACAGGGAGGAAGTGAAGGTAAAGCTGTTTACATTGATACTGAAGGAACTTTTAGACCTGATAGGATAAAACAAATTGCCGAGGGTGTTGGTGCTAATCCTGAAAAAGTTTTGAAGAATATTCTTGTTGCTAGGGCTTTTAATTCAGATCATCAAATTTTATTATTGGATAAAATAACTGAAATGATTAAGGAAAATAATGAACCTATCAAGCTTGTTGTTATAGATTCATTAACCGCTCATTTTAGAGCTGAGTTTTCTGGTCGTGGTCAGCTTGCTGATAGGCAACAGAAACTGAATAAATATTTGCATCATTTGATGAAACTGGCTGAACAACATAATATTGCAATTTATGTTACTAATCAAGTAATGGCTAATCCTGCAATGATGTTTGGAGATCCTACAACTGCTATCGGTGGGAATATAGTGGGTCACGCAAGTACTTATCGAGTATATTTACGTCGTGGAAAACAGGGAACTAGAGTTGCTAAGATGATTGATGCTCCTAATCTGCCTGAGAATGAAGCCGCATTCTATTTGACACTTCATGGTGTTAGAGATGAAAGTCCCGAGTGATAATATATAAATATCTTTTAAGTTTTCTTATTTATGGACTTTCAGAAACTTTTTAGAGAAGTAAGAAATAATGGATTTCCTGAGATTGAGTCTAAATTTATTTCAACTGAAAAATTCCATTTTGCCCATGCTAGTGCTATAACTGGTAATATCCATTATAATCCAAAAAATATTCTTGCATTAGGATTTACACAAAATGCTGTAAAAGGAGTTATTGCTCATGAATTAGCTCATCAAGTAGATTTTAAGCGCATGGGGTTTTTTTCAAGAATTTGGCTAACTTACAAATGTTCAAGAAATGAAGTTTATAGAAAAGGAGTTGAAAGAAGAGCTGATACAATTACTGTAAAAAGAGGATTTGGTAAAGACTTAATAGAGGCAATGAGATTGACTAAAAAGAGATTTCCCAAAGATAGATGGAGGAGATATGAAGCAGCACATCTTTCTATAAAAGAAATGGAAGCTTTAATTAATACTACTTGAAATCTCAAATCTTTAGATTTACTATAAAAAGATCTCTTTAGAAAATAAAAACGCCCCCACGAGGAATTGAACCTCGGTCACAGCCTCCGCAAGGCCGTATTCTATCCGTTAAACTATGGGAGCTATGTCTTTCCGAAGTTTAACTGCTTTTAAAGTATTTGGTTGTGAAAAATTTAGATTAGAATTATCTTGTTTATCTCTTTGATTTGTTCAAAATCTTTATCTTTTGTTACCAAAACTCCATTATTT